>ENA-UEPG01000501-UEPG01000501.1-human-gut-metagenome-genome-assembly--contig:-NODE-501-length-38595-cov-19.964874_pt1 | contig 38595 bp, 31 predicted proteins | sample MGYA00242893_ERZ507902 | MGnify/ENA primary metagenome ERZ507902 (study PRJEB26167, sample SAMN06115491) | human gut metagenome | host: Homo sapiens | place: China:Gansu | collected 2015-04-23...
GAAGTTTAGGCATTTCGTAAGTCATGGTCATCATAATTAAAGACATTAATATAGTATTCATAATGTTACAAGTTTTAGTTGGCTTGTTATACTATAATAACAGAAGCCTTCTGCAAAATGTTCACAGCATCTTACTTTATTTGTAAATGTACTGTATACGTTCCACCTCTTTCGGGTGATCGCGGTTGGTCCGGCAGATCCATTGGCCCGTATTGTCATATTCATAATAAGAATTGCCGTCAATCCGGTTCCCGTATTTATCATACAGGCAAGTCAGGCATCCGGACGTTTTTTGGTTATTACCCAAAATCCGTTGGTAGACAATCTGCGACAGATAACCGTATTTATCGTATTCATAAGCATCTTTTTGTGAAATAACCTGATCCGGAGAATTGGCAAAAAGCAAGTTTTGATGTTGGGATGAAACCAATCTTCCTTTATCATCATATTTGTTGGCGGTGTATGCCTGAAGTTCTCCGTTCTTATTATATTCTTTGGTTTCGGTCAATAATCCCTGTTTATTGTAGGAGCTTATGACGACTCTTCCGTCTGCATACTTGAGCGAATCACTCTCAATACTTCCATCGGTACCGATGCGGCGTGTCCGCTGGTAGAGATCCGTTTGGGTTTTCGGATTCGTTTGTACCTCAAAGATGCAGTGACCTTGCGGGTCGTATAATCTATTCGTCTGTATTTCATTACTTGGCTGCCCGTTCTTCATGGTAAGTGCCAGGGTGGAGACGAGCTGTCCTTTATCGTCATACGAATAAGTGGTCGAGGTGGTTCCTGTGCTGTCGTTTTCCGCAGACTTTATCAATCGCCCTCCATTATAGTATTTCACGGAAGTAGGGGTGGATATGATTGTTTGCAGAATAAAAGGTGCCCGCAGTGCGTTGGCCTGGTCGCGAAATTCCTTGTATCTGTGTGTGCAAAGAAAATCCTGCAACATACTTAACGATTCGGAACTGACAATGGCAGGTTTTAAAAGCTCAAAATCAGCTTTTTCACTCAGATATTCAAGGTCATCCAGGTGCGTACGTGCTGTGGAAGTCAGGTAAGGTGATTGTTTATACTCGTCAATAATCTGCCGGATAGCTGTTGCGTTTCCTTTCTCCCGGAGGCTGTCAATCCCTTGAAACAGAAAGTCGTCGTATAACGTGCGGACTTCCGAAAGGAAGGGACGTGTATCTTTATCAGTGAAGAATTTCTGCATGGCGGCATTATCAAAGAATGCTTTGAAATTCGCAGAGGTCGGATTACTCTTTACGATCTGATAAAGCCGTTTGTTCTCCGCAGTGTTGATTTGAGAGATAAACTTGCCGTTCGGATATTCCGAGATATACGTTTGATAGATGTTCAGCGCAGGTGTTTTCAGCATCCCTTCCAGTAGGGCCAGTTCGCGGATGTCCCGCACCTTTTGCCAGAGGGCGGAGTCTGCCGGATAGCCGCTTGACTGGATGCTGTCCATCAATGTCTTGCTAAAGGGAATCTGCTCTTTCGATGCTTCTAAGATGGAGATAACAGCCTGTTCCGCTTTGTCTTGTACGTTGGAAAGCTGTATTTTCTCTTCTTCGCAGATATTCGGAAAATAAGCTTTCGTAGCTTGTTCGTAACAGCCGAAATAGTTGGTGGCGGCTTGCTCACTTTGTTTGTTCCACAATTCGTTGAGAACGTCCAACAATGCCAGTTCTTCGGCATAATAGGTTTGCGTCTCTTCATCTATCTTATCACGGTTTTTCTGCCATTTGTCGGCGTCATTATCGTTCAGATACCTTAGCAGCTTTTCCAAGCGGCTCTGCTTTTGTGCCATTGCCTGTGGAATGCAGGCAACCAGAAACAAACTTAAAATAATTGATAAAAATATACTCCTTTTCATTGCTTTTTGGGGTTAGGTTAAAATAGTTAGTGATGAAAATTCATAAAAATACCTTCATTCTCGAATGAATATTATACTTTTGTATTGAGAACAAATTTGAACGCCAAGGGTTTGTTAAAAATCCACATTGTTTTTATAATGCTGTTATGAATACCAATTATATAGATGAATTGAACGAGAGTCAGTGTGCAGCAGTGACTTATAATGACGGCCCTTCGCTGGTGATAGCCGGTGCGGGTTCGGGGAAGACGCGTGTGTTGACTTATAAAATCGCTTACTTGCTGGAGCAGGAGAACGGGTATAATCCGTGGAATATCCTTGCGCTGACCTTTACTAATAAGGCTGCGCGCGAGATGAAAGAGCGTATTGCCCGGCAGGTAGGTATGGAACGGGCACGTTATTTGTGGATGGGTACTTTCCATTCCATTTTCTCACGTATTCTTCGTGCCGAAGCACAATATATTGGATTCACTTCCCAGTTTACCATTTACGATACGGCTGATAGTAAGAGCCTGCTTCGTTCCATCATCAAAGAGATGGGGTTGGACGAGAAAACTTATAAGCCGGGAGTAGTGCAGGCACGCATCTCCAATGCAAAAAACCATTTGGTCACCCCTACGGGGTATGCTGCCAATAAAGAGGCTTACGAAGGAGATATGGCTGCCAAGATGCCTGCTATCCGTGACATCTATACCCGTTATTGGGACAGATGCCGTCAGGCGGGAGCGATGGATTTTGATGATTTATTGGTATATACCTATATTCTGTTTCGTGACTTTCCGGAAGTGCTGGCACGTTATCGCGATCAGTTCCGTTATGTGTTGGTGGACGAGTATCAGGATACGAATTATGCGCAGCATAGCATTGTTCTGCAACTGACAAAGGAGAATCAACGTGTCTGTGTGGTGGGAGATGATGCGCAAAGTATCTATTCTTTCCGTGGGGCGGATATTGATAATATTCTCTATTTTACAAAAATCTATCCCAATACGAAAGTCTTTAAACTGGAACAGAATTATCGTTCCACGCAAACTATTGTTTGTGCTGCCAATAGCCTGATTGAAAAGAACGAACGTCAGATACGGAAAGCTGTGTTTTCGGAGAAAGAAAAAGGGGAACCCATCGGTGTGTTTCAGGCGTATAGTGATGTGGAAGAGGGTGATATTGTGGCTAATAAGATTGCGGAGTTACGTCGGGAATATCACTACGGATATGCTGAATTTGCCATTTTATATCGTACGAATGCGCAAAGCCGTATTTTCGAAGAGGCTCTTCGGAAACGGAGTATGCCTTATAAGATTTACGGGGGACTCTCGTTCTATCAGCGGAAAGAGATAAAAGATGTGATTGCTTATTTCCGTTTGGTGGTGAATCCGAATGATGAAGAAGCGTTTAAACGAATCATCAATTATCCGGCTCGTGGCATTGGAGATACCACGGTCGGGAAGATTATATCAGCGGCTACCAATCATGGCGTAAGTCTTTGGGCGGCAGTCTGCGAACCATTGAGTTACGGACTGGATATAAATAAGGGAACTCATGCAAAACTGCAGGGCTTTCGTGAACTGATAGAAGGTTTTATTGCCGATCAGGCGGATAAGAACGCTTATGAAATAGGAACGGATATTATCCGTCAGTCCGGTATTATCAATGATGTTTGTCAGGACACATCCCCCGAGAATTTAAGTCGTAAGGAAAATATAGAAGAGTTGGTGAATGGTATGAATGACTTCTGCGCTTTGCGGCAGGAGGAAGGCAATCCGAATGTGTCTCTTACTGATTTCCTTTCGGAAATTGCGTTGCTCACCGATCAGGACTCCGACAAGGCGGATGATGGGGAAAAGATAACGTTGATGACCGTCCATTCGGCGAAAGGATTGGAGTTTAAGAATGTATTTGTAGTCGGTCTGGAAGAAAATCTGTTTCCCAGTGGGATGGTCGGAGATTCTCCACGGGCGCTGGAAGAAGAACGTCGCTTGTTCTATGTAGCTATTACCCGTGCGGAGGAACATTGTTATCTGTCTTTTGCTAAAACCCGTTTTCGTTACGGAAAGATGGAATTTGGAAGTCCCAGCCGTTTCCTGCGTGATATTGATGTTGATTACTTGCGGTTGCCGCATGAAGCAGGAGTGAGCCGTGCTGTGGATGAAGGTGCGGGACGTTTCCGCAGGGAGATTGAAGGGGGCTTTGCCCGTTCTGCTTCTCCATCGCGTGCGCCTTTCGGTAGTAACTCTTCCGAGCAGCGTGAACGTCCGAAAGCGCAGATTATTGCTCCCAGTGTGCCGAGAAATTTGAAGAAGGTAAGTGCTGTTGGTGGAAGTAGCAGTACGCAGATGGCGTCTTCCGGTTCAGCATCGGTAGCAGGAGTACAAGTCGGACAGATGATAGAGCACGAACGTTTCGGATTGGGCGAAGTGCTGAAAGTGGAAGGAACGGGAGACAATGCGAAAGCCACTATTCATTTTAAAAATGCGGGTGACAAACAACTATTGTTGCGTTTCGCTCGTTTTAAAGTGGTAGAATAAATAATAACACTAAATAGAGAGGCTCATGAAGAAACAACTAACAGTAATTTTGCTTTCCGCTTTGCTTTTGAGTGGATGTGCGTCGGGGCGTATGGGAAATCCGGGAGCTATCATGGCAGGTGCTTCTATTGGAGGTAGTCTGGGAAGTTCGATAGGCGGACTTATCGGAGATAATAATCATGGCTGGAGGGGCGGTTACCGTGGCTCTGCTATTGGAAATATTGTAGGAACCATTGCCGGTGCGGCTATTGGAAACGCATTGACGGCACCGAGACAAGAGCAGATAGAGGAGGATGCGTATATTCCTGAAGTGCGGGAAGTACGTGTGCAAAAGTATAAGAAGCAGCCGCAAGTGCAGCCGCCCATTTCTCAACTGAAGTTGCGCAAAATCCGTTTCATTGATGATAATCGTAGTCATGTGATTGATGCGGGAGAAAATAGCAAGATTATCTTTGAGATTATGAATGAAGGGAGAAAGCCTGTCTATAATGTGGTTCCTGTGGTGGAAACGGTAGAAAAGGTGAAGCATCTCGGCATCTCTCCTTCGGTGATGATTGAGGAAATTCTTCCGGGTGAGGGCATCCGTTATACGGCTTCGATTCATGCCGGTGAAAAGTTGAAAGACGGTGAGGTGACATTCCGTGTTGCAGTGGCGGACGAGAATGGAGTGATTTGTGATTCGCAGGAATTTACCCTGCCTACACAGCGCGGAAACTAGAGCTAAAAGCCCGAAATATCCGGTTTAAATATAGTGACGGTATATGCCTTGGATAGTGACGCTATCCTAAGCATATACCGTCACTATGTTGATGGGATAGCGTCACTCTTTAATGATCCATTTTCCTAAATTCCGTTTCTCGGCATCAAAGGAAACGCCTACCTTTATGAGCTTCCTGCCGTCAACACTATAAGGTAACATATAAGCTTTTTCATCTATCTGCCGTAAAGCGTCTTCGGCTCTACCCTCTAGTTTGAATTCGAATACATAGATATAATTGGCGGTCTTTACTACAGCATCTGCACGACCGATGGCAGTGCGTACTTCCGCTTGTGTGAATTGGCCCATTAGTTTGAAAACTAGATAGAATACAACTTGATAATGACGTTCCATTTTCGAATTCAATTCGTAGGGGAAGTCAGCGAAGAAACAGCTCAAACGGGTGAGGAATGCTTCAACGTCTCCATTACATCGTTCGCGAACAAATTTACCGATATAAAAAGACGTATCGGTTGATGAAACTGGAGTATAAAAAGGGGTGGCAAAGTTGAGAAAACCGTATTTCACTTCTTCATTGGGAAATCCCAATGTATATACCCTGAATTTCGGGTCGTAAGACTTTATCGTCAAATACCCACTCTGATAAATCATCGGTACAGGATTGCCGATATTTGCCCTGTCGTCACTCAAAGAGACGGAAGAAACTTCGATGCCATCAAGTTCACGAAGGTCAAAATCAGTCTTTTTAAGTATCTCCACCAGGAAAGTGGGAGTGCCGCTGGCAAACCAATAGTCGCCGAAACGCAGTTTGTCGAGGGCACTAAGTACGCTAAACGGGTTATATATTGGAGCAAATCCCTTGCTCGGAGTAAAACGGTAACCGTCATATTGTCGGGTAAGTTGTTCCACTACATTGTCATAAGTTGCTTCCGTTTGTGCAGCCAGTGCCTGAAGTTCAGGGGCAAAAGTAGCTTCTATTTCAGGGCAGGTCATGCCACAGAGAGCATTGTATTCGAGGTCGAAGCTGATATCATTGAGCTGATTAAGCGTACTGAATATCCCCATTTGCGCAAATTTTGTCACTCCGGTGATAAAGACAAACTGCAAGTAAGCATCGGTACTTTTGAGCACGGTATAAAAGGCTGTCAATGTTTTACGATAGTCGTCTTGCAATTCCGGATTATCGAATGATTGTAGCATGGGTTTATCATATTCATCAACGAGCACAACTACCCTGCGTCCGTTTTGTTCATAGGCTTGTTGGATGATTGTGGCGAACCTGCCGGAAAATGTCATTGTTCCTTTATCAATACCGTATTGTGTTTCCCACCTTGTCAGGTGAAATTCCAGCATTTTCTCTAATCGTTCTTTGCTGTCATATTTTTCAGCATTTAAGTCGAGGTGAAGTACCGGATATTCGAACCAATTCTGTTCCAATTGTTCGATAGCAAGTCCCTTGAAGAGTTCTTTCTGTCCTTTGAAATAAGCTTCAAAAGTAGATAGTAGCAGACTCTTTCCGAAACGCCGCGGGCGACTAAGGAAACAAGGAGCACCCGCTTGTACCAAACGAAACACCAACGCAGTCTTATCCACATAAAGAAAACCTTCAGAGCGGAGTTTTTCGAAGCTTTGTATTCCTATCGGGAGCTTGCGGAGCATATTAACGGATGCATTCATAACAACTTTCATTTTCAATATAACAATGATACGGGCAAAGATAACAAATTCAGATTGTATTTTGTCCAAGATATGCGTAAAAACGTTATCTTTGTTCATGTTTCAACAAAAAACATTAGATTGATATGAAAGAGATATTTAGAAGATATCCTATCGGGATACAGAATTTTGAGCAGTTACGTAATATGGATTGTGTATATATTGATAAAACCGCATTGATTTATCAATTAGTCCATACTGATACTGTGTATTTTCTTAGCCGCCCCCGCCGTTTCGGAAAAAGTCTTCTAGTCTCTACTCTTGACGCCTATTTCTCCGGAAAAAAAGATTTATTCAAAGGACTGGCAATAGAACAGTTGGAACAAGAATGGACTGTTTATCCTGTGTTGCATATTGATTTCAGCAGAACAAAATATACCGCTATCGAAGACTTGCAAGAGCAACTGAATCTTTATCTAAGCGGATGGGAGAGGACTTATGGAAAAAATGAAGAAGAAACGAGTTATGCAGCTCGTTTGACGGGTTTGCTTCAACGAATTTATCAACAGACAGGAAAGCAGGTTGTCGTATTGATTGACGAATATGATGCACCTTTATTGGATAGTAATAGTGACTCTGCTTTACAAGGACAATTACGGATCGAGATGAGGAAATTTTTCAGTCCTCTCAAAGCCCAAGGACAATACCTTCGTTTTTTATTTCTGACAGGTATCAGTAAATTCAGTCAGATGAGCATATTCAGTGAGTTAAACAACTTGCAGAATATCAGTATGAGTGATGATTACAGTTCTATTTGCGGTATTACAGAACAGGAATTGCGGAGTCAGATGCTGCCGGATATTGAGAGGATAGCCCAAGCGAACAATGAGACTTATGAAGAAGCCTGCCAGCATTTGAAACGGCAATATGACGGTTATCATTTTAGCAAAAACTGTGAAGATATTTATAACCCGTTCAGTCTTTTCAATGCTTTTTCTCAAAGGGATTATAAAAGTTTCTGGTTCTCTACCGGTACGCCCACTTTCTTGATTGAAATGTTACAGCGAATGGACTTCAGTCTCAATTTATTGGAGAAGATGGAAGTGAAAGATGAAGACTTTGATAAAGCAACGGAAGTGATCACTGATCCGATTCCTGTACTTTATCAGAGTGGTTATTTGACTATCAAAGGATATGAACCTCTTTTTCGTACATACACATTAGGTTATCCGAACGAAGAAGTTAAAATAGGCTTTATTGAGACACTGATTCCTTCTTATCTTAATCAGCCAACCCGTGAAAGTAATTTCTATGTAGTCTCTTTCGTAAGAGACTTGATGAAAGGTGATATTGAGCAATGTCTTCTTCGTACTCGTTCTTTCTTTTCTTCCATACCTTATGATTTGGAAAACAATCAGGAAAAACACTATCAAACCATATTCTATTTGTTATTCCGTTTGATGGGGCAATATGTGGATGTAGAGGTTAAGAATGCCATTGGCAGGGCTGACGTAGTGATAAAGATGCCTGATACGATTTATGTGCTTGAGTTTAAGGTAGACGGAACTCCCGAAGAAGCGTTGGCACAAATTAATAGTAAACAATATGCCATACCTTATGAGATAGACCATCGTAAGGTTGTTAAAGTTGGAGTGAATTTCGATAGTGTAATGCGGACTTTGGGACAGTGGAAGATAGAATATTCTTAGTAGAAAGAAATTGAAGCATATATACTTGGAATCAAACATTTTCTGCTTACCTTTGTTAGCATGAAACAAGATAACAAGAAAGGAGACGAACTTATGCCGAGTAATTATATTCGTTTCGATTGGGCTATGAAGCGTTTATTACGTAATAAAGCCAATTTTGCAGTTCTTGAGGGCTTTCTAACTACTCTTTTGAATGAAAAGATAGTCATTCAGAAACTGTTGGAGAGTGAAAGCAATCAAGAAGATGAGTTTGATAAGTATAATCGTGTAGATATGCTTGCTGAAAACTCGAAAGGTGAACTTATTCTGATTGAAGTTCAGAATAATAATGAGTATGCTTATTTTCAACGTATGCTGTTTGGTACTTCAAAATTAGTAACCGAGTATATTAATCGTGGAGAAGGTTATGATAAAGTACGTAAAGTATATAGTGTCAATATTGTCTATTTTTCTTTGGGTAGTGGTAAAGATACCGTATATCACGGTAAAACGGAATTCCGGGGAATTCATCAGGGAGATATGCTTGAACTGACTCCTTTTCAGAAACAAACTTTTAAAGTGGATACAGTAAGTCAACTTTATCCTGAATATTATATTTTGAAGGTCAATGATTTTAATCAGGTAGCTAAAAGTCCGTTGGAAGAATGGATCTATTATCTGAATACAGGTGATATTCCTGATAGTGCTACTGCTCCCGGTTTGACGGAGGCCCGTGAACGATTAAAACTTGACAAGATGACTAAAGCAGAGCTTGATGCTTACTATCGCCATTTGGATAATATTGTAATATTAAAGGATAATATATTCACTGAACGTGCTGAAGGTCGTGCAGAGGGTCGTGAAGAAGGACGCGCAGAGGGTCATGCTGAAGGTCGTGTAGAGGGTCGTGTGGAAGGAATTAATGAAGGCCGTCTGGAAGAGAAAAGGGAAGCTGCAAGCAATATGAAGTCTCTGAATATTCCTTTTGATATTATTTCGCAAGTCACAGGCTTGTCCATAGAAGAAATAAAGGCGTTGTAATAAACGCCTCTATATAATTGTTAGTATCCTATATCATCTTAGACATGATATAGGATTTTTTATATATGAAAGTCTTGAAATGAGAACATACATAAAAATAGGATATTTTATGCGTTTCTCCTGCCTTGAATTTAAGACAGAGTCTTGTATGCAAATAAATAGGTGAGTAATTAGGGATTTTGGAAATCCGTGGCTCTTTGTTTTTAGGTTATTTGGATGCTTATTGTTTGCTGTAAAGAGTTTATTTGTATGTATTCGTTTGATTATTTGATAAGTGCTTCCTTTTTGCTATATTTGATTTGGATGAAATAAAGTGTGAAATAGCTGAAAATATACCGATAAACTCGGGTCTCACCGATGAATGTATTGTTCCTCGGTGAGGAAGGAAGCGACGCACACCGGGCAACGAGTCGTTCCTCGGTGAGGAACAAAGCTTAGTTAGCGGTAAATAATTCGTTTTTTATCCTTTATTTATGTAATATTTAGTCTGAAAACGGTATATTCTTGCATTGATTTATGCATTTATTTCTCTCTTTGCTTCATTTTTACTTTAAAATTAAACAGCTAAATCTTAAAAATAGAACAGATGCTTTTATTATGGATGAAAAGGTTGATAACTTATTCTCTAACGTCCCTGCTGGAAAATCGCAGGAATATGATTTTTGTAGTATGGTATTATCTATCTAACTCGTCGATTAATATAAAAAATGTTATCTTTGTGCTTGAAAAGGATATAAAATGAAACATGATGAGAACTAAAAATATTATTCTGTTAGCTGTTATTGCTTGTATTGGTGGAGTTGCATTCTTTTTTGCTTGTAAGTACTCTTATGAATCTAAGCTATCTGCGCTTAAAGAGGAGGCGAAAGAAGCTTTTATTAAGGCATTTAATCAGGAACTGAAAAGTCGGAATGTGGAAGGGGAAGGTCCTTTGATGCTTACTCTTCCGGATGTATCAAATGTGGGATTTACAGAATTACCGGATTCGGTAATCTATGCAGATTCTACAGGTGTATATAAGTTAAAGTTAGATAAGGCAAAACATTACAACAATATAACGACAGATACTAGTGTTCGTTTGCTGCATAGCGTTGCTTTTAAAGAACATCCCATTCAGCCAGATTCATTGAATCTTATTTGGAAAAAGTATTTAAACGAGTCGGGTATCTCAATGGAAGCAGCATTATATGTTTCCGTTGTAGATAGGCTTGGTGATGTGACATCAGCATCTACCTCTTATAGTGAATGGCGTAAGTTCTCAAATTTGGTGTTTATTGTTTCTATAGGCTATGCTTGTGAAATAGAGGTAATGGCTTATCTTCATTATTCCGTTTGGAATATGTTATATATGGAAATCATTTTGGGTTTATTGATATACATCGTTTGTATATATATGATTTACAAATTTATTTTATTTGTTCAAAATAAAATATTTTCTATAAGAAAGAAGGAAGTTATAGAAAAGCCTGTTATAAAAATAGTGAAAGAAATGAATGATAGTTCTTCTATACGTTCTTATAAATTACATGAAGGTTTTATATTTCATGCAGATCAAAAAGTAATAGAGTTTAATGGGCGACAAAAGTATTTGCAGCCACAGCCTAGTAAGCTATTGGAGCTTTTTCTTAGAATGGAAGAAACAGGATATGTTTTAAAAAATAGTGATATTAGTGAGAATTTGTGGTCTGATGGAAGTGCTACAAATGATCGAATTCATAAAGCGGTAGCACGTTTGCGTTCTAACATAAAAGAGTTAGATTCTTCTATTGATATAGAAAAATGTGTAGATGGGTATCAATTGGTTCTATAATCTAAAATTCTTTTAATAGCTATAAACCTCGATGAAATGGCAATTTTTAGATAATTGTAATATCTCTTTAGATTATAATTTATAGTAGGTCAGAAATGGTCAGCCACATTTTATAGCTTCTTTTTGCCAGTTTACTACCTTTGTTCACATATTAATCTTATAACAAAAAGCAATATGAGAAAACTGGTATTCTTCTTATTTTTATGTATAATGGTGTATTTAACGGTAAAACGTCCAGCTAATCACCACGTTTCATTCAATACATTACTCAATTATAATATAGAGGCTTTAGCTGCGGGTGAAGGTACAAATATGTATAAATGTTTGGGATCAGGATCTGTAGATTGTCCAATAGCTCATGCTAAAGTTAAATATGTCTTTGGAGGATACAGCCTTGAGGAATGATATTAAGTATCTGTTTTTTTTCTTTTTATTTCTGATTTCTTGTAGTAAGAAACATAAAGAATATGCGGACAATGTATTCTTTTATTCAGAGTTTCCACAAGAAAAAGAACTAAAAGGAGAAGTAATAGAGCTTGATACGGCTTTATTACGCTATCCGTTTAGGATACGAATCAAAGGAGATAAAGCCATTGTAATGGATTTACATGGTCTTGATCATTATGGACACTTATTCCAATATCCTAGTTTTCAGTATTTATCTTCTTTTGGCAAGCGTGGTGATTCACCTACAGAAATGTTATCAATGGAGAATTTTCGTTTGCAGGACCGTGGAGTTTGGACATTGGATGCCAATAAAAGCGAATTAACTAGGTTAGACTTTTCTTCATCCGGTGATTCACTGCTTCGTGACGAAGCGGTAACATTGGATGAAGATATACTTCGACCACTTGATTTTGCTATATATAATGATACAATGTTTATTATTCCTGACTATTCCGGTGAAAATCGTTTATGTCGAGTGAACTGTAATGGGAAGCTTATAGATAAGATAGGAATTATTCCGACTATTGATGAAAAAGCATTGAAAAATGCTTGTCCGGCGTTAGCCCAAGCATGGAGGAGTTTTCTTGACTACAATCCTAATAACGGAATATTGGCAACAGTCACCCAATTGGGAGAGGTTGTTGAGGTCTATAATTTGAAAGATAGTATCCATGTTGTTCGTATAGGTGAGCATGGTGAGCCTGAATTTAAAATATCAGATGGATATGGTATACCAACGGGTATTATGGGATTTAGTGATGTACAAGTAACAGATAGTGCCATTTATACAGTATTTCATGGAACGTCTTTTAAGGAAATAGCAAGACAAAGCGGAAGGCTTCCTGATGGAGGAAAATATATTTATGTATTTAGTTTGAAAGGAGAACCATTATGCAAATATGTGCTCGACCATTATGTATATGGTATTTGGGTGGATGAAGCTACTAAAACGATAATGGCGACAGATGTAAATAATGATCAGCCAATACTTAAGTTTAACTTTGGCTGAATGAGATAATTAACTTGATTAAAAGGAGCAGAATGATGAGTTTGTTCATCTTGCCGGATTTGCTTACATATCATCTGCTCCTTAACCCCTAAAAAGAAAGGAGGTTATTCGATGCAAACATAAGAATAAAAAATTAGTGTAGCAAATAATTGCTATTCTGTTGAAAGGATATAACACAGAAGATAAGAAAGTCTAATCTTAAAATTGTAGAAGGATGAAAAAGAAAGTGATGGGTATTTTTACCATTGTTGCTATAGCTACTGTTGTGGGATATAATGCATATACCTCACAAAGTAATTTGAAATTATCCGCTTTAGCTTTAGCAAATGTTGAGGCATTAGCGAGATATGAATATCCTGGCGGAGGGATTACTTGTAATCAGTCTAAACACGATTCTCCAGGTAACTGCTGGCATATGTATGGTGAATGTTCTATGGGGTGGTTTATTCGCTATGATGATTGCGTATTTACTGGTAGTTCATCTGATTCATGCGTAACTCCTTGTGAATAATTAGTTAATATATTGTGACTGATTAAAGAGAAAGAGGCCTTTATATATGTTATCTTTATAGATATCTATTGTAAATAAAAAATCTAATCTTTTTAGTCAGTCTCATTAAAAAAGAGATGTAATGAAGAAATTAAGTATAGTAATTCTGTTAATTGTTATTTATGCCTGTTCTGAAAGTCATAAGAAATTATCAAGTGGAATTGAGAGAATACCAATTGATATGCATAAGGTTGTACAGGATGCTTCGTCTTTTTTGGAGAAAATAGAGCTTGTGCCACTTGAAACGAATGATTCATCATTATTTTTTAGGACTAACAAAGTTATTTATGATAAAGGTACAAATATATTTGCAATTTACACTAGTGACCAGATAGTTTATACTTTTACAGGAGATGGACGATATATTGATAACTCAAAAAGAATGAAGGGACAAGGTCCAAAAGATTATATTATGGTTTTGGATATAAGTTTTAATCCATATTTGAAAGGTATTGATCTGTTAAATCCATACGGAACAGTATATACTTATAGTCCGACATTTGAACTTATATCCAGAAGGCAATTTGAACCGGAATTTCCAGTTGATTATTCGATGGCTTTAGATTCAAACAATTATATTTTTAACCATCCTTTTGTCTGGACCGATCAGGAACTTTCATTCGTTAATTTGGATACGAAACAAGTAGTAAATGTAAATTATGAAGGGACTATTTCTGGAAATAATATGTCTCATCATTGTTTTTATCATATTGATGATGATTTTTACTATGTACCTTTTGGATTGAACTATTATTTTTATCGGATAGATAAAGAAAACAAAAAGTTAGAACCGATGATGTATCTTGACTTGGGGGATGCGGAAGTCAAACTGGAAGGATTGCCCGGATGCGGTCATGGGAAACGAACAGATTCTGATGAGGAGAGAAGAAGAGTTACGCAGGATGCGACTGAAAGATATCAATTCTTGAAAAAGTCGGAGAGTATATTACCTTTAATCAAGTTTTTCAATAATGATTATGTTTATGTTTATTTGGCAAAAACAGATAGAGGTTATGGTAGCCATTTTATTTATAACAGAAAACAAAAGGAAGGTTATTTATGTAAAGAAGGAGAACCTTTTATCATGTATCCTTGCTTTGGTATAGTAGACAATGTTTTGCTCTCTATTTGTCAGCCGGACTTAGTTAGTAAAGTTGTAGATCGCAATCTTATGTCATCTGAAGAAATTAATAAAATGGAGACATTAAAAGAAGATGATAATCCTGTAATCTTGAAATACTATTTGAAATAATGACACGTTTAGTTCGTTTGATATTTATTGCTATATTATTGTTGTCCTGTAAAGAATCGAAACAAAATAGAATAGCTCGTTTAGTTAATGAATGGAATGGAAAGATTATTCAATTTCCAGACAGTATGTGTTTGACATCTTATAGGAACGATACAGCTATAGTAAAATATATAAGAGAGCAGACTCCCTATACCATATTGAACTATGTTGATACAATAGGTTGTGTCAGTTGTAGGTTGCAATTACCAAGATGGAAAACGATGATGGAAGAATTAGATTCTCTATATCCAAACAAGGTGACTTGTTTAATGGTCTTTAATCCACAAGGAAAGCGGAAATTGATTAAACATTTAAGAAATAATCAATTTAATTATTTTGTTTACATTGATGAAATGGATATTTTGAATAGGATGAATAAATTCCTGAATGAGGAAGATTTTGGTACATTCCTTTTGGATAAAAATGATAAGATCGTAGCAATTGGAAATCCTGTTCTCAAACCTAGAGTAAGAGATTTGTATTTTCATATAATTTCAGGAAAAATGGTTGTGTCATCTGTAGATAAAGAAGCTTTAACTGTTGTTTCTTTATTAAAAGATAAAGTCGATTTAGGAGATTTCTCTTGGAATAAGGAGAGAGAGGCTGAATTTGTAATTTCAAATGTAGGGAAATTGCCATTAGTGATAAATGATGTAATTACTTCTTGTGGGTGTACTAAAGTAGATTATACAAAGAAACCAATTTTATCGGGTGAAAATATTATTTTGAAAATAAAATATAAGGCAGAACAACCTGAACATTTCAATAAAACGATTACCGTGTATTGTAATGCAGAAGGTTCACCATTTCATTTGAAAATTAGTGGAAACGCAAAATGAGTAATTAACAAGAAGTTTGATGAAGCATTTGGGATATATCCAACTTATAGTTCTGGTGCTACTTGTCTGGCTAGGATGGCAAATGATAGACAGGATAGCATTCAGAGAGGAAACGATAACTCCTCTCGAAGTTGCTTTGCAATCTGCTGAAAACAACCGGAAAGAATTGGAAAAGGTACTTTGTCATTATCAAAAGAATCCTGCTGATAGCTTAAAATATAAAGCTGCTTGCTTTCTGATAGAAAATATGCCTTTTTATACCTATTCTTTTGGAGAGCAATTAGAGAATTATAAGTCTTATTATGCCTGGCTAAAAGTACGTCAGGGTAAGACAGTGCAACAAGTTTCGGATTCAGTCAAGAAAGTTTTTGGGCCAATGAAAGAACCCAAGAAGAAACGTGATATTATGGAAATAGATTCTGCTTATTTATGTCATAATATTGATTGGGCATTTAAAGTTTGGCAGGAGCAACCGTGGGGAAAGAATATTTCATTTGAAACATTTTGCGAATACTTGTTGCCTTATCGAATCGGTGATGAACCGTTAGCCTATTGGCGTGAGATATATTATAAGAAATACAATTCATTGTTAGATTCATTGCGGATGTCTGACACCTTGGATAAAGAAGATCCATTAGTGGCAGCTAGATATTTAATGGCGAGATTGCCAGATAAAAAGACATTCTTTACTTCTATAATCCCCTTTTCTTTCGGACATATCGGACCTGAATTTGTACAATATAAAGTTGGCAGTTGCAGAGAGTTGACTGATTTTGAGATTTACTTATTCCGTGCTTTAGGTATTCCTTGTGCAATCGATTACTTGCCTGCACGTAATGATACGAATTCCGGACACCTTTGGACAATAGTATGGGATAAAAACGGAGAAGGATATATGTCCGACTTTATGACATTTTTGACACGTGTTCGCAAATGTGCTTTGTATCGGCAGGGAGGAACTGCCAAGATATATAGATATACATTTAGTGTAAACAGAGAGTTACATGAACAGATGTCACAATATGGAGAGAAGGTACATCCATTTTGGCATATTCCTAAGTTTAAGGATGTAACTTTTGATTATGCGTATTCATACCAAAAGAATCTGGTTATTCCTTTGGATAAACAGTATAAGGATAAAAGGGGTGGAAGGATTGCTTATTTATGTGCCAGTAATAGAAATCGTTGGATTCCGGTTGATTGGACAGAATACGATGCCGGTCATTTGGCTTTTCGATATGTTCGTAAAGGGGCAGTTTTAAGAGTTGCCACTTATGAAAATGGATCATTACATTTCTTGACTGATCCTTTTTATCTGGATAAAGAAACTAATGCCCCTCACTATTATTCCGTCGGGAAAAAGACGCAAGATATGGTTTTGTATGCTAAGTTTAATCTTAAAGAAGAAAGTAGTTTTAGAAACAGAATGATAGGGGGTGTTTTTACCGGAAGCAATCATTCGGATTTTTCGGATGAAGATACACTGTTTATTATACAAAGTAAACCTGATCGTTTGAATACTACTGTAAAATGCTGGTCTGATAAAGAATACCGTTATCTTAGATATATCGGTCGACCTAAAGCCCATTGTAATGTTTCAGAAGTCGCCTTCTATGAAAAGAATGATACTGTTGCTTTAACGGGAAAGATAATAGGAACTCCCGAACACGAAAGAAAGAATGGGGATCATGACTATACCAATGTCTTTGACGGGAAAACATGGACTTCTTTTGATTATTCCAAACCCACCGGTGGATGGGCGGGATTGGATTTAGGAAAAGAAGTAAAAGTCGATTGTATAGTTTATACTCCGCGGAACAGGGATAATTATGTTCGACCTGGTGATGTATATGAATTATTCTACTGTGATAGAGACTGGCAATCTGCCGGGACAATCAAGGCAGTTGCCGATTCATTGGTGTTTCGGAATATTCCGGAAAATGCATTATTACTTTTACGAAACCATACTCGTGGAATGGATGAAAGAATTTTTGTTTATGAAAATGGAGAGCAACAATGGAGGTAAAGTGTAATATCAGGCCAGCCGTGATGTGGAAGATAGTTCTATTCTCAGGAATTATCCCCTTGATATGTGCTTGTTCTTATTCCGGTAAGAGAATGTGTCCTTCTTCTGATATACCTTTCCCCGGTCATACATTGTTGGCTATAGCTCCCGATTTTACCATAAAGGCAACAGAAGATACTTTAAATAAAACCTATCCGTGCTTAAGATCGGGAAAAATGTTTCCGGTGACGGGTATTTTAAAGGTGGATGGTAAATCTTATCGTTTTCTAGGAGGAGATTCTTTGCGTATATCTTCTCTATCCCCTCTTTCAGACGAGAACTCGGAATGGCAGGGAAAATATTCTTATTTATTTCCGGGCAGAGGATGGGAACAAAGGGAGTATAATGATTCTTTGTGGAATAAGGGTAAAGGTGCCTTCGGTTCGGAAAATGGGAAGTTTCAAGCCCATACAGTATGGGGAGCGAAAAATATATATGTTCGCAGGCACATTACCATTGCTAACAAAGATACTTTAAAAGAACGCAAAGTCTATCTCCGTTATATTTATGATGATCAGATAAAGCTTTATTGTAATGGAGAATATTTGTTAGGGGAAGAAGCATTTCTTCCTCAAACGGGATGCTATCGTTTAACGGATGAAACTGTAGCTCAAATTATCAATGGTGATAATGTTATAGCAGCTTATGGGGGTAATGCGGAAGGTACTGCTTTTTTGGATTTTGGTTTATATGTGGAAAATAAGACTTATGCTGATGTGAAACCTGCAATATTGAAACAAATGAATATGCAGACTACACAGACTTATTACGTTTTTCAATGTGGAGAAGTGGAACTTCTAATTGATTTTGTTTCACCTTCTTTATCGGAGAAATGGGATATGACAGGATGGCCTGTAGGTTTTCTTTCTTATCAGATTCATGCAGAAGATGAAAAGGAGCATACAGTGGAAATTCTGTTTGATGTAGATCTGGAGTGGTTATTTGGTAGGAGCAAGGTGGATAGTTGGTGTGAACAAAATTGGCGTTTTACCAAGTCTGATAGTTTGTATTTAGCGATAAAGGCGAATGAATCAACTTTCTCTAGTGAGGATGGTCATGTTATTTTATCTCAAAAGTTAAGCACAAAGAATGAGGATAAAGGTGCATTGCTAATAGGGTATGAAGAAGGACAGACTTTGCAATATGGGGGTGAAAGTTTGTCCCCTCTTTGGAAGAAAAATGGAACAGGCGAAATAAAAGAATTAATGAAATCTGTTGGAGATAGATGGCAGGAACTTAAAGAAGAATGTGATAAACAGGATTGTCTGTGGAGTGTCAGAGCTTTTCAAGCAGGAGGTAAAACATTTGCAGGACAGATGTTTTCTTCTTATCGTGATTTTATATCTTCCCATAGGTTTGTGTTATCATCAGAGAATAAAATATTTTGCTTTGGAGATACTTTGGGTAATATCAGGGAAGCTTATGAGAGTTTTCCTACTTTGCTCTATTTTAATCGTATCGACTGGATGAAAAGCATATTGGATCCTATATTTGAATATTGTGAAGATAATCATTGGGTAAAGAGATATCCGCCTTATGATATAGGTTTGTACCCTCTTATTAATAAGCAGGTAAAATTGGATGATAATGCGGTGGCGGTAGCTGCTGATATGTTAATGATGACTGCTGTGATTGTAGAGATGGAACAGGACTTCAGTTATGCTGATGCACATTGGAATCTGTTGTGTTTGTGGGCGGATTATTTGCGGGAGAAGATGGAAAAAGACGTTTATCCTTGCGAAGGATTATTAAATGAGGATGATGAACGTGTGAAATGCGTGTTGGGGCTTATGGCTTATCGTAAACTAATTCAACTGAAAGAAAGCGTATGAGCAAAGTGAGGAAAATTTTGGCAATATTAGAGAATCTGGCGTTTTTCGTATTCTGCATGGTGCTCATTCTTTTCTTGGTACAACTATTTTGTTTTACCTCGTTTAAAATACCTTCGGATTCTATGGAACCGGTACTAAAGGATGGAGATCGGATACTGGTTAATAAGATGATAAAGGGAGCTAGGTTATTTAATGTGTTTGCTGCTTTAGATAATGAAGACTTCACTATTCATCGGATGCCCGGATGGGGAAACTTTAAGAGAAATGATATATTGGTTTTTAATTTTCCTTATCAGCAAAATCGTTGGGATAGTATTCGAATGGACGTGATGCAGTATTATGTGAAGCGGTGTATCGCTCTGCCCGGAGACACATTGGAAATCAGAGGCGGATTTTATAAGGTACGAGGTTGCAATGAACAGGTGGGGAATTATCAGGCCCAACAGTATATTGCAAATTTGCAGCATCCGAAGCAGCACGGGATTGTCTTTGGCACATTTCCATATAACAAACAGCTTAAGTGGAATATTCGTGAATTCGGACCATTGTCTGTTCCACAGAAAGGACAAGTGGTAGAAATGGACCGTACTACTTATCATTTGTATAAGCAATTGATTGGTTGGGAACAAAAGAAGAAATTGCGTCTGAAAGACGGACAGGTGTTATTGGGAGACAGTCTGATTTCTCGATATCGTTTTGAAAAGAATTATTATTTTGTGTCTGGTGATAATATGGCTAATTCGCAGGATTCAAGGTATTGGGGGATGTTGCCGGAAGAATATATTGTAGGCAAGGCTACCCGTATCTGGTATTCGGAAGATAAATTTACGGGTAAATCTCGTTGGGATAGGATGATGAAGAAAATTAAATAAAGAATATATTATTAATTAAAAAAAAGAAGGTATGAAAATCAAGATTTTATTTTTAGGTTTTATTTGTATTGCTACTTTATTGTCACTCTTTTTTTCAAAGGAAAAGCAACTGCATTTTATATTGACTTTGGATAATATTGAGAGCTTGGCTGCAGGTGAAGATGGCCAGTATTCATGTACTGCAAGTACAGATTGTTATAACATGATTGGGCAGAAAGATGGATCAGTATCTTGTTCTGGTAACGTTTGTAGCCGTGGTTCTGATTGGTCAGGTAAAAGATGGGTTGAATGCGATGGAAATAAAACATATTGTTAATGATCCAATGCTATGAAAAAGAAGTTACTAATTACAGTAATAATGATTTTATACTTGTATGGTTGTCAGGAAAGGAAGAATAATGGCGTCTTTTATTGTCAGGTAGAGAATAAAATTGAAGAATATCCGGATTCCAGCTTTTTTTCGAATATAACCTGTATGAACTATGATAATGGTAAGTTATATGTTTTGGATAATAAACGAGGAGATATTGTTGAACTGAATGACGATTTAAACAAAATGAAGTATGTTAGTAGACATGGCGAGGCTCCTTATGAAACGGTGATGCCATTTACCTTTAGTTTATTAAATGATACTGTATATGTTGTCGATTTTGGTACTAGATCGATGAAGAAATTTTATAATGGGCAGTTTATGGGAGGTTTTACACTTTCGAATGCCAATGAGAACCGATTTTGTCTCAATGATTCTATGTTATTCTTATCAGCTACGACAGATACAACGAGTTTTCTCAAAATTACTCTTAGGCATCCGAGTGAACAAGTTCAATTAGGAAAAGTAGTAAAGGAAAAAACAAAGACAAGAACTATTATGCTTAATAAAAGACATCTTCTTTATAATAAAGATGGATATATATATTCAATATCAGGAAACTATCCTTATATAGAACAGTATAATCATAATGGAGAATATATTAAAACATTTGATATTTCATCTATTCCTATAATTAAGAAGTCAATGGAATATGCAGAAAGTTTACCTTATCAAGACAATTCTTTTTATAGTTATATAATGGATGCTTATCTAATAAACGATATTATATATTTATTGTGTTCTTCAAGAACTACCCAAGGAGAATATAGAGTAAATACAATATTAAAGTTGTCAATTAGTGATAATATGAAAAATGTTTGTACTTATATACTTCCACATGATTATTACTCTGCTTTTTGTGCTTCGGATTCATGTTTATATGTAGCACAGACTACTCGTAATTGTGTTATTGAGAAACTAAGAATAGATGATGATAAAAAATAAAATTTTCATATTGGTTATATTGTTATTCTTTGTTACGTGTTGTGCCAACAGACAAAGAGAAGAATCTATTTTATCAAAAGAGAAAGATTCTTTTAAACTATTAGGGAAAAAGGTCGCTTCTGTTGATTCAATTTTGCCTTATCAGAAAAATAAAACAGTTTTCCTCTTTAATTATTATGATTGCGGGAGTTGTGTGGATGCAGGTTTTTTAATTACAAAGAGAATCGATTCTCTTTATGGAGGACAAAGAGTTTATATTGTATCTACAATGGGAGATCCTTTATATTATCAAAAGCGTAATAGCTATGATTACTATGTATATCTTGATTCGAAAGATTTAATCAGAAAAGAGTTAAAGTACATTCAAACGCCAATCGTAATTTTATTTGACTCTGCAAATTATGTACAAGATTATATATTTCCTAATGTATCAGATAGTGGGGAAATTACTTCATTTATAAAATCAACATTAAGCGGGTGTTTACCTGCTTTCACCAAAGAATCTTACAAAAAGTAATAATGATTAAAGAATGAATATATTTCAAAGTAGATTGAAATTGGTGCAGATTACCAAAAGACAGGTAGCGGAAGTGATGATGCTTTGGGGAATTTTATTGTAGGCAAGGCTACCCGTATCTGGTATTCGGAAGATAAATTTACGGATAAATCTCGTTGGGATAGGATGATGAAGAAAATTAAATAAAGGTATATTGACTATCAAATTTAATATAAAATTAATTACGTATGAAAAAGAATATTTATTTAAAAATGGCTTTAGGAATTACATTACTAGTGATGATTGGTAGTAATATTTGTAATTCGTTTAAAAAAGAAACATTATCTGATTTGGTGCTGTCTAATGTTGAAGCGCTGGCAGATAGTCGTGAGAATGGCGATAAGACTTGGACAGCTCCTAGGACAATTGCATGTGATTATCAGCAAGGTCCGTGGCATACTGCCAGTATAGAAAGAATATGCGAATTTTGTGTAACTCCTAATTCTTGTACACCCAGAGCTTGTGGAATGTAATTGAAAAATGAATAAGTGTATTGTTATAATAATGGTAGTTTGTCTTGCTGTGTCGTGTACTCATAATAAAACGTCTTTAAGTGTCGGCTCCGGAGTTATTTCTCTGTCTAGTCCGCAGGACGTTATCGTTGAAATGACAGGAGAAACTTATGATAAACTGGAAACTATATTGCAACCGGTATCTTACGTTAAACTATCGGCGATTCCTTTGTTAAGTCGTATTAAAAAGATCCAGATTGCGGATGAACGAATTTATTTATGGGATATGGGAGCAGGCATTGTATGTTATGATATGTCCGGTGAATTGTTGTTTCAATTGAATGCCAGAGGACAGGGTCCCGGAGAATATACGGATATAAATGCTTTTGCAGTAAATGCTAGTTTGCATCAACTGGTGATTTATGATAATATGAAACAGTCGTTGATGTTTTATTCGACCGAGGATGGTAGGTTTGTCAAAAGTGAGAAGTTTAATAAACCTACACCGGCTGAAATAGCCTATTGGGGAGGATACTTCTTTTATCATAACCGTTTACATCGAAACTATCAAGATGATGTTTCCTTGCATTATTACCTGTTAGCATCAAAAGATGGCATTACCATAGGGAAACGATACTTTAAACATGAAAATAATAAAGAAGACTATCCATTTTCGCCTTCAGGACACAATTTGTATGATAATAATTCGAAGTTGTATTATTGTAGGGATTTCGATAATATTGTTTATCAGATTCATGAAGATAGTGTTGTTCCGCGTTTCCGGATTAATTTGCCGAACCCCTTGCCAGCATCGATGATAGAAGAGAGACCTAATGAAATGAGTTTGTTGCGTTCAGGATACTCCTTAGGTATAACTGATATATATGAGTATGGCGGATTATTGTTTTTTCGTTTTGTGAAGGATGGATATATTTGGTCTTGTTTATATAATGTAGAAGAGAGTAAACAAGTATACTGTGCCAAAAGGATTAAATTTCTGGATTCATCTTTAATTGATACGATTGACGGTATTTATAAGGATTGCTTTTACAGCATATTGACACCAGAGTATCTCGATTATGCTTTTTCTGAAAATCCTCTTGAGGATTATCCGGATTTATTTAAAACGTATGATGTAGAGGGAGATAATCCGGTTATTGCTTTTTATCGGGCAGTAGTCAGATAATTGAAGAACATGAAAGTCAAATTAAAGTTGATAAAAATTGAAAGGAAAGGTATGGCGGGTTTGATAGCACTCTTAGGAGTTGCGTTAATCCTGTGTGTAGTAGCTTTTCCTACTCCGAACGACATATCTGTTGGTGAAATGGCCTATCAAAAACTATGGTTGGGACGCATGACTGTTGTTTTTGCTGTGTGTTGTTTGCCTTTTCTTTGCTTGAATAAGAAACAATATCTGTCTTTTCCGTCAATAGTGACGTGGGTATTGATTATATTGGGAGGGATTGAAGCTATATGGGGCTTAAGGCAAATATATGGTTTCGCTGTTTCTAATCATTCCTTATATGCACTTACAGGGTCTTTCTATAATCCGGGACCTTACTCGGGATATTTGGCAATGATATTTCCGCTTTGCCTACATGAATGGCTAAATCTGAAAGAAAAGACGGAACGTACATGGATAGAACAGGGAAAGTATTACATGGCATTAGGAGTGATGTTGTTGATTCTTTGTGTGCTACCTGCCGGAATGAGTCGTTCGGCTTGGATTGCCGTCGCAGTATCGGGGGCATGGGTGTATGGAATGCATGTTTCATGGGGAAGTAGACTGAAGGCGATTAGAAAGAGATATAAGAAAAAAGTAGTGTTGGCTTGTATCGCAGGAGGCATTATATTCATAATGGTTGTTTACTCACTTTTTCAGTTAAAAGCAACTTCCGCTAATGGGCGCCTGTTCATGTGGAAAATTAGTACTCTTGCTATTGCCGAAAGTCCTGTTATAGGACATGGAACTGGAAATTTTGTTTCAGCTTATGGCAGGGCACAGGAGAGTTATTTTGCAAACGAAGAGTATTCGGAAACGGAAGAATTGGTGGCGGGTAGTCCGGAATATGCTTTTAATGAATATCTTCAAGTAGCAACAGAATATGGGATTCCTTTTTTATTTGTCGTTTTATTAATAATTGCGTTTTGTCTTTGGAAGGGGAATAGGGAAGGACGAATAGGTATTTGCGGTGGTGTAATTTCTGTTTTAGTATTTGCTTTTTCTTCTTATCCGATGCAGATTCCCGGATTTGCAGTGACCTTCTATTTCCTTTTGGCAGCTTGTGTTATTGGGCGCTCGAAGATAATGCTATTATTTTTTATTTCGATAATAATTCTATTAGGGACATATTATTGGAAATACAATCAATATGATGCATGTAAGAATTGGTATCGTAGTAAAATGCTCTATAATATCGGAGCATACCAATCAGCTAAAGAAGAATATGAGACGTTGTATCCCGAATTGAAGAATCGGGGAGCCTTTCTTTTTGAATACGGGTATTGTTTGCATAAATTGAAACAATATGATAGCTCTACAAAAGTGTTGAAAGAAGCCATGGAGCATAGTAATGATCCAATGATTCTGAATATTATTGGTAAAAATTATCAGGCATCAGGAAAGTATGAGAAAGCGGAAGAGAGTCTGATTCGATCTACGCATCGACTTCCGGGACGAATTTATCCATATTATCTTCTGGCAAAGTTGTATGCGGAGCTGGAATATCAGCAACCTGAAAAATTAAGAAATGTGGTTGAGCTCGTTTTGACGAAAGAGCCAAAGATTCAATCGACAGCGGTAAGGGAAATGAGGGAGGAAGTAAAGAAATTAAGGTGATTATTGAAGACATATTATAAAAGAAAGGAGGTGATAGTAATAATCGGAGTGTGATAATGTTGACAAAATAGATTTTTGTTATGTTTAGGAAGAAAAAATAAGAGTTAAAAACCTGAAATGAATTACAATGAAAAAAAGATTATTCATTACGTCTATTTTGGTAGCTGTTGTAACTGTTATGGCTGGCTACAATGTATATACTTCACAGAATAATGTGGAAGTATCAGATTTAATATTAACCAATGTGGAAGCATTGGCTAGTAATAATGAATCGGATTTTGGATGGACTTGTGAGCCCTATGTTACAGATCATTATACAGAGTCTAGATGGGACTATGAAAATGGATGTAATGCTTCCACTGTTGTAGATACGTATGATTGTAATAGCGGATTGGTTGGCTCATGCAGAACTGGATATATCCAATTCTATTACGATTGTGGTGGTCATGAGACAGGAAGAAATGATCAAACCTCCACTGGAGGTTGTTGGTGATAATAAGTAATATGATAAGAGTGTATTGTTTAAAAGATACACTCTTATTGAGTAACGTAAAAACAACAATAAGATGGGAAGATATATAATTCATTTGTTAGAAATGATATTCATGAGTGCTATTATAATGAGTTGTGGAAATAGGACTCAATTGTATAATGTAGAGGGACTACTTTCAGATACGGCTCGATACATTATTGATTTGGATCATGTTGAAAAGGAATATATTATAAATATGTCTTCATATTTTGATAGTATGGAAATAATACCATTAGAAACGAGAAAAGATGTATTACTTGGAAGAATAAGCAAAATACAGGAAATTGATAACCATTTGTTTGTTTTGGATAAATCTATTTCCAAAAGTGTATTGGTATTTGATAAAAAAGGAGCTTTCTTATTTCGTATAGGAAAGCTTGGCCAAGGTCCGGGTGAATATACTTCTATTTCTGATTTCAGTATTGACCCGACCAATCGAATTATTTATCTTTTGGACAATCGATTATACTCTGTTCATAAATATGCATTAGATAATGGGAAGTATTTAAATAGTATTAGACTAAGTGGAATGGAGGTACGGAGATTTCATTTAGCGGTTTTAGATAGTTGCCTTTACACAGATGCTTTTTATTTATCGAACATCTCGGATTCTCAGAAACAATTGCTTCGTATGTTAAATATGAGCAAAGGCGAGGAGGTAACTTGGATGAATTATAAAGACTATAATTTGGGATGGGATAAGATCCATTTTGTCAGTGACGTTTTTTACGACCAACTTGATGGAAAGGATGTCAAATTTGTCCAACCATTTATGAATATGGTGATGGAGCTAACTCTGAAGGGGGTAAAACCGTATATATGTTTGAAAAGTAAGAATTGGTTAAGTAAAGAGGAATTGGAAAAAACAGAAGGAGAACCGGCAGAACGTTATAACTCTTTGCGTCGGATATCCCGCATTTATAATATAAACAGTTTTATGGAATTTGATGATTATATATTTCTTAAATATGAAGAAGGAGGAATAGCAAACTATTTATTTTATGATAAGAATACCTCAACGTTCCGCCATACGGATTTTTTAGCGAATGATTTGCTTTATAATACATCTGATTATCATGGAGTGGATTTGAATATCTGTTTTGCTGATTCTGCTGGAATCTATGGCTCTATTCATCCTTTTGCAATGGAAAGATTTATTAAAGAAAAAAATGAAGGGCGATTTAAAGAAAAGATAAACAGTTTAAAGTGTTTGGAACAACTGAATAATGAATCGAATCCTATTATATTTTATTTGAAACGGAAAAGAACAAAAATGCTGTAGTAAGAGAGTCGGCTACTTAATAAATTGGAATGTAGTTATGAGAAAATACAATTGTATATGGATTCTATTATATTGTTTAATCTATGTTGGGATAACCTCTTGCTTTGACAAGAAAAATAGTACTGATAAGCTGGAAATAGGTGTTTCCACGATTCTTCCTGATGCTAAGAATGAAGTCACTACTCAAATACTAAAGAGACGTGATTTTCATCACGAATTAGTCAGTAACGGTAAAGTAAGTGCTCTCGGACAGGCTGATCTTCGTTTTGAGACAAGTGAAGTTATTGTCCGTATTTATGTGAAGAATGGTGACCGCGTACATAAAGGACAGAAATTAGCTGAACTGGATAAGTTTCGCTTGGAGCAGAAGCTATCTCAAGCGGAAGATGCTTTGTTGAAAGCCGAATTGGAACTGAAAGATGTATTGATCGGACAGGGATATACCTCCGAAGATTTCAGCAAAGTTCCTGTAGAAACAATGAGACTTGCGAAAGTGAAGAGCGGATATGAGCAGTCGAGATCTCAATATGAATTGGTGAAAAGAGAAACGGAACATGCTACACTGGTTGCTCCTTTCGATGGAATAGTGGCTAATCTGTTTTCTAAACCATATAATTTAGCTAATACTTCCGAGGTGTTTTGTACGGTTATTGATACCCGTGGGATGGAAGCTGATTTTACAGTGTTGGAGAATGAGTTGGCTTTTATTAAAACAGGTGATAAGGTGATGATTACTCCTTATGCCGGAGGAGATTCGTTTGAAGGCAGCGTATCTGAAATCAATCCATTGGTAGATTCGAACGGAATGGTAAAGGTGAAGGCTGTAGTAAACGGACAAGGAAAACTGTTCAGTGGTATGAATGTAAGGGTAAGTGTTAGAAGAAGTTTAGGACAACAATTGGTCATTCCTAAAACGGCTGTTGTATTACGCTCCGGTAAGCAAGTGGTATTTACTTTACAAGAAGGCAAGGCTATGTGGAATTATGTGCATACAGGATTGGAAAATGCAACGGAATATGTTGTTTCGGATAAATCACAGAAAGGGATTGAAGAGGGGTTATTGGAAGGAGATACGATTATTGTGACCGGAAATCTGAATCTGGCGCATGAAGCGGCAGTAAATGTAAGATAATCTGTGCCAAAATCAAGTAATTATGATAAAATTTTTAATTCAACGCCCTATCGCTGTATTGATGGCTTTTACTGCCTGTTTTATAATCGGGCTGGTGACATATAATACTTTGCCTATATCATTGCTTCCGGATATTGCCATTCCGGAGATAACGATACAGGTGTCTGCCGCCAATACCTCTGCCCGTGAACTGGAAAACACGATTGTGAAACCTTTACGGGGACAACTGATTCAGGTGTCTACATTGAAAGATATTCATAGTGAATCGAGAGACGGAGCAGGTATGATCCATCTGTCTTTTGATTTCGGTACTAATACGGATCTTGCCTTTATAGAGGTCAATGAAAAAATAGACGCTGCAATGAATTATCTTCCCAAGGATACTGAACGCCCGAAAGTTATTAAGGCAAGCGCAACGGATATACCCGTGTTTTACCTGAATCTGACCTTAAAGAATGATAGTGCTTATAGTACGGTAGGACAGCAATCTTTCCTGAATTTGTGTGAATTTGCCGAATCGGTGATCAAGCGCAGGATAGAACAGCTTGAAGAAGTGGCTATGGTAGACGTGACCGGATTGGTGGAGCGTCAGGTACAGATTGTACCCGATGAGGATAAACTGGCTATGATGGGACTTTCCATTGAGGATATTGAATCGGCTTTGGCTGCCAATAATGTGGAGCCGGGCAGTATGACAGTACGCGACGGATACTATGAATATAGTATAAAATTCTCCACTCTGTTGCGTACCGCAGAAGATGTGGAAAATATATACCTGCGTAAGGGGGATCGCATTGTCCAACTAAAGGACTTCTGCAAAGTTACTATCGTGCCCGTAAAAGAAAAAGGTGTATCTGTATCGAACGGGAAAAGGGCAGTGACTCTGGCTGTTATCAAGCAGGCGGACGAGAATATGGATAAGATGAAGCAGTCTTTGGTAAGGACGATGGAGCATTTTAGGCGGGTATATCCGGAAATCGATTTTAGTATCAGTCGCAACCAGACAGAATTGTTGGATTACACAATTTCAAACCTGCAACAGAATCTAACTTTAGGTTTTCTTTTTATCTGCCTGGTAGCTGTCCTGTTTTTGGGAGATGTGAAATCTCCGTTGGTAATCGGACTTAGTATGGTAGTCTCTATCGTGATTAGTTTTGTTTTCTTCTATCTGTGTAATATGTCCCTGAATATCATTTCGCTTGCCGGATTAATTCTGGCATTGGGTATGATGATTGACAGTTCGATTATTGTGACCGAAAATATATCCCAATACCGGGAGCGGGGCTATTCATTGCGTCGTGCCTGTATAACAGGAACAAGTGAAGTGGTGACACCCATGTTGAGTTCTTCCCTGACTACCATTGCCGTGTTTGCTCCTTTGATTTTTATGAGTGGCATTGCCGGAGCTATCTTCTATGATCAGGCTTTTTCGGTTACAGTGGGATTGATGGTTTCGTATTTTACCGGTATTATGCTTCTTCCGGTGCTTTATCTGTTGGTCTATCGGACAGGTATTCATACCCGGAAATGGAAATGGCTTTCTTTTAAATTCAATAACCCGATGAAGGATCACACATTGGATCGTTTTTATGATGCCGGTGTAGATTGGGTATTTCGTCACAAAACGTTTAGTGTATTGTTTTGTGTTGTCTCCATCCCGCTTTGTGTATTCTTCTTTTTCTTTATCGACAAGCAACGGATGCCTGATATAGAAGAGAATGAATTGATTGCCCGAATCGAGTGGAATGAGAATATTCATGTGGATGAAAACAGGCGGCGTGTGGATGAGCTTTTTAGGGATTTAAAAGAACAGGTATTGGAGCACACGGCATCGGTTGGCAGGCAGGATTTTCTTCTGAATCGTGAAAGGGAACTTTCTTCTTCCGAAGCAGAACTTTATTTTCGAACGGAAACATCAGAAACAATCATTCCTTTGCAGCAGGAGATATACCATAAACTGAAAGAACGTTATCCGCTTTCCGTTATTTCTTTCTCTCCACCAGAGACTGTATTTGAGAAACTCTTTGTCACGGGAGAACCGGATATCATAGCTGAATTTTACACCCGTAATAAGGCAAAAGCACCGGAAGCGGAAACGATCCGGAGTGTGGAGTTGGAGTTAGCCCGTAGGACGGGAATTGCTCCTACAGGCATTGCCTTTGAGAACCAACTGAACCTAAGTATCAATAAGGAGAAACTATTGCTTTATCGTGTTGCTTACAATGAACTTTATAGAGTTTTGAAAACTGCTTTCCGGGAAAATAGTGTGACTATGTTGCATTCTTACCAGCAATATCTTCCGATCAACGTTGCGGGCAGTGAGAAGACGGTGAATGAAATATTACAGGAAACACTGATACAGACTGAACCGGACAATAGAGGAAACAGAGAGTACATTCCACTCCGGGAACTGGTGATGGTTACTCCTGCCGAGGACTTGAAGAGTATTACTGCCGGACGTAACGGGGAATATGTTCCTTTTGATTTTTATGGCGTACAGGACGGAAACAAACTGATAAAGGAGGTGAAACAAACGGCAGAAAATATGAAAGACTGGGATACTGGATTCTCCGGCAGTTTCTTTTCTAACAGTGAGATGTTGGATGAATTGGTGATCATCTTATTTATTTCACTGTTACTGATGTATTTTATTCTTGCCGCACAGTTTGAAAGCTTTTTGCAGCCTTTGCTTGTTTTGGCGGAGATACCGATTGACCTCGCATTTGCACTGCTTTTACTCTGGATTTGCGGACATACGCTGAATTTGATGTCTGCTATCGGGTTGATTGTTACCTGCGGTATTGTAATCAATGACTCTATTCTGAAGCTGGATGCTATCAATGAATTGCGTAAAGTGGGTGTTCCGTTATTAGAAGCGATACATGAAGCTGGCCGCAGGCGTTTGCGACCGATTATCATGACTTCGCTGACTACCATCTTCGCAATGGTGCCACTGCTTTTTTCTTCAGATATGGGCTCGGAGTTACAAAAACCGTTGTCTATAGCTATGATAGGAACAATGTCAATTGGTACGGCGGTGAGCTTATTTATCATACCGTTACTTTACTGGTTTATTTACCGTAACAAGAAAATAAGTATTAAGTATTAGTCCAAAATGAGAGTTATGAATAGATTAAAGAAAAGAATTCCTGTTTTCCTTTGTGTCCTCTGTGTCCTCTGTGGTGAATCCCAGCTTCGAGCGCAGAAACACCTGGTATTGGATTTGAACAGGACAATTTCTCTAGCTAACGACAGTTCGCTGGAATCATTCCGTACGCAGAATATGTATTTATCCGGTTATTGGGAGTATAGGACTTTTCGGGCAAATCGGTTGCCTAGCTTGACGCTGGATGTTACTCCGGCACAATATAACCGGGATATTACGAAACGATACGATTCGGGACAGGATTTGGATGTATACCGTACGCAACAGTCTTATTATGCTTATGGAGGATTGAGTGTAAAACAGAATTTTGATTTAACCGGAGGTACTTTTTATCTGGAATCGAATCTTGCCTATATGCGTAACTTCGGAAGTAACAGTGCTACGCAACTTACGAGTGTTCCTATACGAATCGGATATTCGCAAAGTCTGGTAGGATATAACTCCTTCAAATGGGAACGGAAGATAGAACCGTTGAAGTATGAGCGTGTGAAAAAGGAATTTCTCTATAATGTGGAAAAGGTGTCGGAAACGGCTACGAATTATTTCTTCTCTTTGGCTATGGCGCAGGCAGAATATAATCTTGCTAAAGAAAACTTGGCTTCTACGGATACATTGTATCGTATCGGGCAACAGCGTCACCGAATTGCAGCTATCTCACAGGCTGATTTGTTGACATTGAAACTGGATCGTGTGAATGCGCAGAATACATTGCAGAATAAAGCAAGTGACCTGAAACGGGCTATGTTTTCACTGGCTTCTTTTCTCAATCTGGATAAGAATACGCAAATCAAACTGGAACTTCCTTCTCGTCCGGAGATGGTGGATATTCCGGTAGATGAGGCTTTGAGGTGGGGCAGGAATAATAACCCGCAATTGTTGGAACTGAAACAGAATGTACTTGAAGCGGAACGGAATGTGGATAAGACGAAGAAAGAATCTCGCTTTAACGCAAGTGTAAATGCCAGTATCGGTTTTAATCAGGTAGCGGATAACTTTGGAGATGTGTATCATAAACCGATGCAGCAGGATTTGGTGGCAGTCAGTGTTTCTATTCCGTTATTGGACTGGGGTGTTCGTAAGGGTAAGTATAATATGGCAAAAAATAATCTGAATGTAGTGAAGATCTCGGCACGTCAGGACGAGATAAGCATCGAGGAGGAAGTGATTATGACGGTAAGTGATTTTAATATCCAGCAGCAATTGATAGCCAGTGCGGAAGAAGCGTTGGATCTGTCTATACTTGCTTATAATGAGACTAAACAGCGCTTTATTATTGGCAAGGCGGATATTAACAGTCTGACTCTTTCTCTCAACAGGCAGCAACAGGCACAACGTAATTTTATCTCTGCCTTGCAGAACTACTGGCTGAATTATTATAAGATACGCCGGCTTACTTTATTTGATTTTGCTGCAAAGCTTTCACTTTCGGACAGGTTTGATTTTAATGGAGGAAAGTTGGTTAAATGATAATTTTGCGGAGTGCCCTGAAAGGGCTTAATTATATAGTGTAGGGCAACGCCCTACGTAAAAACGACAATCTGAATTTGCGCCCTGAAAGGGCATAATTGTATACAGTTCCGCCCTTTCAGGGCTTGTGGCTGGTGTGTTTTTTTCGTAGGGCGTTGCCCTACGCTATATAATTAAGCCCTTTCAGGGCACCCTAATAAATATATAATTGTAAGGCTTTCAGCCTAACTGCAAAATTCCCATTTAACCGATAAATTCCCATTTAAATAAATATTGATAATGCTAAATATGGATTCTGAAATAGTAAAATCTCCTAAGGCTTCTGCTTTCACATTGATTGTGGCTTTTGTCTGTGTGGCATTAGTTGGGCTGGCACTCATTCCATTGCTGCCTGTCAAACTGAATCCGTCGCGGACCTTACCCGGTTTCACGGTGAGATTCAGTATGCCCGGTACTTCAGCACGTGTGGTGGAAATGACGGCTACCAGTAAGTTGGAGGCAATGCTTGCCCGTGTGAAGGGAATTCGAGGGATTTCTTCCACTTCAGGAAACGGATGGGGAAGTGTCAGTGTAAATTTGGATAAACATGTAGATGCAGCGGTTGCCCGCTTTGAAGCTTCTACTATTATTCGTCAGACGTGGCCGGAATTACCGGATGGGGTGAGCTATCCGTATATTCAGATGCACAGTCCGGGGCAAAGTAATCAGGGGCCTTTTATGGCATTTACGATCAATGCACCCGCTACTCCTTTCTTAATTCAGCAGTATGCGGAAGAACATATAAAAACGCGTCTTGCACAGATTCCGGGAATTTATAAAATCAATCTTAGTGGAGCTACTCCGATGGAATGGCGATTGGAGTATGATTCGGAACAATTGCGTGCGCTTGGAATAAGTACGGATGATATTCGCCAGGCTGTCCGGTTACATTATCAAAAGGAATTTTTGGGTACTTATGATGTGGAACAGGCTGCTTCGGGCAGACAGTGGATACGTTTGGCATTGATTCCCGAACAGGAGGGCAAAGAGTTTAATGCGGAGCGGATAAAGGTAAAAATGAAAGATGGTAAAATCATAGGTTTGAATGAGCTTGTGAAGGTTTCCCGTATGGAGGAGCAGCCACAAAATTATTATCGAATTAATGGGCTGAATTCAATTTACCTGTCGATTGTTGCAGAGGAAACTGCAAATCAATTGGCATTGAGTGAAAAGGTAAAAGCGTTTATGGATGATAACCAGCTATTGCTTCCGGCAGGATATGAGATTCACACCAGTTACGATGCAACGGAATTTATTCAGGAAGAACTGGGGAAAATTTATTTGCGTACGGGAATGACTGTAGCGATTTTGCTCCTGTTTGTATTGTTGATCACCTTTAGTCTCAAATATCTTTTTTTGATTGTAATCAGTCTGACTGTTAATATGGCAATAGCTGTCATTCTTTATTATGCGTTCGGATTGGAAATGCAATTGTATTCTTTGGCGGGTATTACGGTTTCATTAAATTTGGTGATAGATAATACAATTGTAATGAGCGATCATTATTTGCGGCGTAGAGACCGGAAAGCATTTATGTCTATTCTTGCAGCCACGTTGACCACGATGGGAGCTTTGGTTATCATCTTTTTTCTGGATGAGAAGATACGTCTTAATTTGCAGGATTTTGCTGCGGTAGTGATTATAAATCTGGGAGTATCACTATTGGTCGCTTTATTCTTTGTTCCTTCTCTAATTGATAAAATAGGATTGAAACGAAGAAAGAAATCTTCTCTTTCAATAGTTCGATGGAAGATTGGGGAGGTGCGTTTCTTTGTGTGGATACGCTCAAGAATACGTCGGCTTCCAGTTTATTTCAGTCGTTGTTACAGGTGGCTGATACAAATACTTTGTCGTTGGAGGGTGGCGGTATGTATTTTGCTATTGTTGGCATTCGGACTACCGGTATTTCTATTGCCGGAAAAGATGAAAGGTGATGATAGATGGGCGAAAACTTATAATCAGACGTTGGGTACCACCACTTATAAGGAAAAGGTGAAACCAATAGTGGATAAAGCGTTGGGAGGTACTCTAAGGTTATTTGTGCAAAAGGTATATGAGGGAAGTTACTTTTCACGTAATGAAGAAGTAGTACTTCATGCCAATGCTAATTTGCCGAATGGGAGTACACTTGAGCAAATGAATGCACTGATTAAGAGGATGGAAACTTATTTGAGCGAATTTAAAGAGATTAAACAGTTCCAGACATCTGTAGAAAGTGCCCGAAGAGCCTCTATTCATATCTATTTTACGAAAGAACACCAAAAAAGCGGTTTTCCTTATACGTTGAAAGCTAATATGATTAGTAAGGCACTTCAACTGGGAGGTGGAAATTGGAGTATATATGGTTTACAAGATCAGGGGTTCAGTAATGATGTACGTGAGAATGCGGGTTCTTTCCGGGTGAAAATGTATGGATATAATTACGATGCACTGTATGATTGGGTTGAAAAATTAAAAGCAAAGTTATTGTCTCACCGCCGGATTCGGGAAGTGACGATCGGATCTGATTTCTCCTGGTGGAAAGATGATTATATGGAATTCTACTTTAATCTGAATAAACAGCGGATGGCAGAGGAGGGGATTGGAGCCGGAAGGTTATTTTCTGCTATTCACCCGATATATGGGCGAAATATGGAAATAGGTTCGGTAATGGCGGAAGAGGGGACGGAAAAGATAAAACTTTCTTCGCGTCAGTCGGAAGATAGGGACGTGTGGGCGATGCAATTTTATCCTTTTCACATAGGAGAGAGGGAATATAAACTTTCAGAATTGGCAACTGTGGAAAAAGGACAAATGCCACAGGAAGTGGCCAAGGAGAATCAGCAGTATCGGTTGTGTTTGCAATATGAGTATATCGGTTCTTCAGAACAGGGAAATAAACTCTTGAAAAAAGATCTGGAAGAGTTTAATGAGATTCTTCCGATGGGATATACTGCCAAATCGGAAGATAATAACTGGTCGTGGGGAGGAAAGGATAATAAACAATATCGTCTGCTTTTGATTGTGATTGCTATTATTTTCTTTATTACGAGTATCCTGTTCAATTCTTTGAAACAGCCGCTGGCCATTCTCTTTGTGATCCCAGTATCTTATATCGGTGTGTTTCTGACATTCTATTGGTTCAAACTGAATTTTGACCAGGGAGGATTTGCTTCTTTTGTTTTGCTTTGTGGTATTACGGTTAATGCGAGCATTTATATCTTGAATGAATATAATTCCGTTCGTAAACGTTTCCCGCGTCTATCACCGCTTCGGGCTTATGTGAAAGCTTGGAACACTAAAGTGATTCCTATTTTCCTAACAGTGACTTCTACCATCTTGGGATTTGTCCCTTTTATGGCAGGCATGGAAAAAGAAGGCTTCTGGTTTCCATTGGCAGCAGGCACTATCGGAGGATTAATAATGTCTGTAATCGGAGTGTTTATTTTCCTGCCAGTGTTTACATTGAAAAAGAAGTGTTTGGTGAAACCTAAAGCTATGCTTTAGCAACTGTAAAGCGTAGCTTTATCCTATCTAAAGCTACGCTTTATAAATCTTACCAATTGTTCCCTGCATTACTGCTACCGATAAGCATCTCCACACGTTGTTTATACAAATTAGCTCCTTCAGCAATATTCTTTCCCGCATCTGCCGTTCCCATCCCATAAACAACAATAGGGGTTTGCCATGACATTCCCGAATGAATGGCACTTACCTGATAAGGACGTAATAACTCGTCCATCGTGAAGCGGTTTCTGCCGCCACTGCGATACGCTTCGTATTCGGATCCCGTGGTCGTTACTACTGTCAGCGGTTTGCCGGCGACAGCCGGAGTCTTGGATAGAAAAGTAAAGACTTCATCCTGCCATTTCTTTAGTAATGACGGTGCAGACATCCAATAGAAAGGAAATTGATAGATGACAGCCGAAGCATCGGAAATGATTTTACTCCATTCATCTATATTGAAAGCGATTTCCTGCGATAGCTCGTAAAGATTGAAAACCGCCACTCCTTCTATGTCACTGACAGCATCAACTAATGCTTTGTTTGCTTGTGATTCTTTGATGTTAGGATGTGCCAGTAGAATCACTACTTTTCTTAAATCTTTATTCATTTTAATCGGGTATTTAGGATGATACAATACTTACTATAATATATAAGGTGTAAAAATAAGAAAAAGTTCGCGAAAACCAATATCTTAATTAAAAATAAAACAATCCCTCTTTGCTTTTGAATTTGTATTTTTGCATCCACGTTCGTAAGGCGTCAGTTTAGATAATAATTTTATATATGATAGATTTTAATCAGTTTCCTTCTCCTTGTTATATCATGGAAGAAGAGCTTTTAAGAAAGAACCTGTGTTTGATAAAAAACGTAGCCGACAGGGCGGGAGTGGAGATTATTCTTGCTTTCAAGTCATTTGCCATGTGGCGTTCTTTCCCTATATTCCGTGAATATATAGACCATTCTACGGCAAGTTCGGTATATGAAGCCCGGCTGGCACTGGAAGAATTCGGCAGTAAGGCACATACATATTCTCCAGCTTATACGGAACAGGATTTCCCGGAAATAATGCGTTGTAGCAGTCATATCACTTTCAACTCAATGCGGCAGTTCGAGCGTTTCTATCCGATGGTGGTGGCAGAAGGAAGTGGCATTTCTTGTGGTATCCGTGTAAATCCTGAATACTCGGAAGTGGAAACAGAACTTTATAATCCATGTGCACCCGGCACACGTTTTGGGATAACAGCCGATTTGTTGCCCGATGCATTGCCGCAGGGAATTGAAGGTTTCCATTGCCATTGTCACTGTGAATCTTCTTCCTATGAGTTGGAACGTACATTGGAACATCTCGAAGCCAAATTTTCCCGTTGGTTTCCACAGATAAAGTGGTTGAATCTCGGTGGTGGACATCTGATGACCCGTAAAGACTATGATATCGAACATTTGATAACACTGTTGCAAGGATTAAAAGCACGCCATCCTCATCTGCGAATTATCCTGGAACCCGGTTCGGCTTTTACATGGCAGACGGGAGTGCTGACTTCCGAAGTAGTGGATATTGTGGAAAGTCGTGGAATCAAGACGGCTGTTTTGAATGTCAGTTTCACTTGCCACATGCCTGATTGTTTGGAAATGCCCTATCAGCCTGCCGTGCGTGGTGCGGAAATGGGAAACGAAGGAAAATATATTTATCGTCTCGGAGGAAATTCCTGTTTGAGTGGTGACTATATGGGATTGTGGAGTTTCGATCATCCTTTGCAAATCGGAGAACGTATTGTGTTCGAAGATATGATTCATTATACGATGGTCAAGACAAATATGTTTAACGGAATTCACCATCCTGCCATTGCTATCTGGACCAAAGAGGGGAAAGCTGAAATATACAAGCAATTTTCTTATGAAGATTATCGTGGCCGAATGAGTTGATAATCAAAATGATTGTTTTGCGGTCGATGCAAAGTGAACAGATTTCTGTGAAAAAAGTATGCAGAATGTTTGCAGGTTTACGGAAAATCCCTACCTTTGCAACCGCAAACGAAAAAATGCGGAAATAGCTCAGTTGGTAGAGCATAACCTTGCCAAGGTTAGGGTCGCGAGTTCGAGTCTCGTTTTC
>ENA-UEPG01000517-UEPG01000517.1-human-gut-metagenome-genome-assembly--contig:-NODE-517-length-37922-cov-12.494728_pt1 | contig 37922 bp, 35 predicted proteins | sample MGYA00242893_ERZ507902 | MGnify/ENA primary metagenome ERZ507902 (study PRJEB26167, sample SAMN06115491) | human gut metagenome | host: Homo sapiens | place: China:Gansu | collected 2015-04-23...
GCTCACGTCAATGTTATATATCTATCTTATATTGGATAGTCTATATATCGTTTGGCGTGGGCTATTGTTTATTACTTATACCTAGGCAGTCCAGAGCCTCATGATAGTAATATTCAGTAGTTCCCACGCTTTTTGCATGTAGTAGCTAACCATAGGGAACAGGTTGGCATAAATACAGGTATATAAGAAACAGACAGTCTATTTTACTACTCAACAGTTCTTTATCAAAGAAGTGTGCAACTCCGTGTTGTGTTCCTCACACTTATATCTCAATTATTAACGCTATCTATTAGGAACGTAGAAGCACAAACAGATTATATAACAAATGAAGACATTAAGATTACTTATGGTATCAGTTGCCTTGATTACCGTATCCGTGTGCAATGCACAACGTGGATACAGAGGAATGATAGAGGGTGGAAGGACGTTTCACCTTGAAGAAACAACCTTGCACTCTACAGAGTTCTCAACTACGCATGGTTATCAATTTAATCCTTATTTATTCATTGGAGCAGGAGTAGGATTTCACTTCACATCTTCGGAAACAGATATGACGTACATGCCATTGTACTTAGATTTAAGAGCCAACCTTATGAAAACTAAGGTATCTCCATTTATTGATGTTAAAACTGGATATACCGTATTAGATGCTAAGGGCGTGTATCTGAATCCAAGTGTGGGAGTTAATTATAACTTCTACAGGCTTCTCTCCGTTTATTTAAAAGTGGGCTATACTTATCAGAAGGTGGATTCTCCCATCTATGCTAATAGTGATAAGGAATACGATAACATAGGGGGTATCACAGCTAAAATCGGATTTGAATTTTAACTATATTACTAACTTAATCAGTTAATTGAAATGAGAACATTAAGATTTATTGGTATGGCTATAGTAGCCATTATTATGAGTGTGAACTTTACCGCTTGTGGTGATGATGATGAAGAAGGAACAAGTACTACAATAGAAGGTACTTGGAAATACACCTCAAGTAATGATGAGGACCTACGTTCTGGGTCTTTCACTTTTAAGAATAATGGTGGTCTAGTATGGAATGATGGAGAAGAAACTTCATCTAATTGCTCATACACACTAAGCAATAGCAAGCTTAAAATCGTATTGAACCAAGATGATTATATTGAAGGTACAATTGCTATCTCTAAGAATCAAGCTACTTTCAAATATACTTGGCATGATAATAATGGAGAATGGGATGATGACACTGAATACACGATGAATTTAGTCAAGCAGTAAATGTAACGATTAAGGTTGCATTGAATTAATTCAGTGCAACTTCAAAATTAATAAAGGCAGCATTTGAAGTAACATTCACTTGCTGCCTTTTAGTTTCCATTCCAGTTTACTTATCTCCGTCTCTTCTTCTTCAATTTACACTTCTCTTCCTTAAATAGACCGGGGAAGTATTTATCCAACAAAGTGAAATCTACAAGATGATAGATACGTTCCGTCACAGTAGTTTCACGAATCTCGTCCCCTAAATAGCCTAAATTAGCTTTCTTCTCTTTCATATCAGTACTAATATTTATAAGTTAATCATTGAATCATCTGACAGTAAAGGTACTAAGAAGCAGGGGAAGAACATAATACATAGAGCGAAGTTTTAAATATAGCAAGACAGGCATATTCAAATACCACTATTCCAAAGTTTGTAAAGCTGTAAACAAGGAATTGGTGACTAAGTTATTATTGAATGTCGAGAACTATCATAGCACTATCAATACTACCTTTTATTGCAGAATATATTTATATAATACCCCTATCTATGAAAGGTTGAATAGTTGTATTTACAAATTAATTCACTACCTTTGCAATGTGAATGAATTTCACGAAGAGATATATTAATATAATTATTAATCGTTCTTTGATTTAACTTAGAAGTTCAACCAAGAGTTCAACTATAGATTCTATAAGCGAATCTCTAATAAGATACAATTGCAGTAAGCGGTTATAGCTCAGTTGGTTGCCTGCGAAGCCGAAGGCTTTGAAGGCTTTAGAGAGCACTAGCTTCCCAAGCTGGGGGTCGCGAGTTCGAGCCTCGTTTACCGCTCTTAAAGAATCAGGTAGTTATCGCAAGATTTTTACCTGATTTTTGTTTGTAGAATAGGGCAGTTCATGCATTTTTCGTATTTTTGCACCCAATTTTGACACTTAAAGAAACTTTAAATAAAAAAATATAATGGCAAAAGAACTGAAAGACCTTACCAAACGCAGCGAGAACTACTCGCAATGGTATAACGATTTGGTGGTAAAAGCTGATTTGGCAGAACAGTCTGCCGTACGCGGATGTATGGTGATTAAGCCTTACGGATACGCAATTTGGGAGAAAATGCAGCGTCAACTGGACGATATGTTTAAAGAGACAGGACACGTAAATGCATATTTTCCGTTATTAATCCCCAAATCATTCCTGAGCCGTGAAGCTGAACATGTGGAAGGCTTTGCTAAAGAATGTGCCGTAGTAACACATTATCGTCTGAAAAATGCAGAAGACGGTTCGGGCGTAGTAGTAGACCCTGCTGCTAAATTGGAAGAAGAATTGATTATTCGTCCGACCTCAGAGACAATTATCTGGAATACATATAAAAACTGGATTCAGTCCTATCGTGACCTACCCATCCTTTGCAACCAATGGGCAAACGTTTTCCGTTGGGAAATGCGTACCCGTTTGTTCTTGCGTACCGCTGAGTTCTTGTGGCAGGAAGGACATACCGCTCATGCTACTCGTGAAGAAGCAGAAGAAGAAGCGGTAAGAATGCTGAATGTATACAGTGAATTTGCAGAAAAATACATGGCTGTTCCGGTTGTGAAAGGCGTCAAATCCGCTAATGAACGTTTTGCCGGCGCACTTGACACTTACACCATCGAAGCTATGATGCAGGATGGAAAAGCATTGCAAAGCGGTACTTCCCACTTCTTGGGACAGAACTTTGCAAAAGCTTTCGATGTTCAGTTTGTTAATAAAGAAAACAAGTTGGAGTATGTTTGGGCTACTTCATGGGGTGTTTCCACTCGTTTGATGGGCGCATTGATTATGACTCACTCTGACGATAACGGTTTGGTACTGCCGCCACATTTGGCTCCGATTCAGGTAGTTATCGTTCCTATTTACAAGAACGATGAACAACTGAAACAAATCGACGCTAAAGTAGAAGGGATTGTTTCCAAGTTAAAAGCATTGGGTATTTCAGTGAAATATGACAATGCAGATAACAAACGCCCGGGTTTCAAATTCGCGGATTATGAATTGAAGGGTGTACCTGTTCGTTTGGTAATGGGTGGACGTGACCTCGAAAATAACACAATGGAAGTAATGCGCCGCGATACACTGGAAAAAGAAACGATTACTTGCGACGGTATCGAGACATATGTTCAGAACCTGCTTGAAGAAATGCAGGCAAATATCTACAAGAAGGCACTAGACTATCGCAACTCTAAGATTACGGCAGTAGATACCTACGATGAATTTAAAGAAAAAATCGAAGAAGGTGGCTTTATTCTTGCTCACTGGGACGGAACTACTGAAACGGAAGAAAAGATTAAAGAAGAGACAAAAGCTACTATCCGTTGTATCCCGTTCGACTCATTTGTTCCGGGCGACAAAGAACCGGGCAAATGTATGGTTACAGGTAAACCGTCTGCTTGCCGTGTGATATTTGCACGTTCATATTAAAATCTGCAGCGATTAAATTGCTGAAAGAAAAGTCTATCATTCGATATAAGATAATGATTTCTCATAAGAGAGTCCGAAATTCAATCATAAATTTCGGACTCTTTTTTCATCCATTTCAGTTTTTTTTCAGAAATATCCCTTTTCTTTGTATCATGTAAAAAGAAAGGAGAAGATTTTATGAAGATATTAATTGTAGAAGACGAACCCTCTTTAAGAGAACTTATCCAGCGTTCACTGGAGAAAGAACGTTATGTCGTAGAGACAGCAAGTGACTTCCACTCAGCTTTGCGCAAGGTTGAAGATTATGACTATGATTGTATCTTACTGGATATTATGTTACCGGACGGAAGCGGGCTTGATCTTCTCGAACGGCTGAAAGCCTTGCATAAACGGGAGAACGTGATTATCATTTCTGCCAAAGACTCTTTGGAAGACAAAGTTCTGGGATTAGAATTGGGTGCGGATGATTATCTGCCGAAACCTTTTCATCTTGCCGAACTAAACGCTCGGATAAAAAGTGTAATTCGCCGTAACCAACATGATGGAGAAATTGATATCCGCCAGGGAAATGTACGGATAGAACCGGATAAATACCGTGTTTTTGTCAATGACAGGGAATTGGAATTGAATAGAAAGGAATATGATATCTTGCTATATTTCATAAACCGTCCCGGGCGCCTGGTTAATAAAAACACATTGGCAGAATCTGTGTGGGGGGATCATATTGATCAAGTAGATAACTTCGACTTCATATATGCCCAGATCAAGAATCTACGCAAAAAGTTAAAAGATTCAGGCGCAAGCCTTGAAATAAAAGCCGTCTATGGATTCGGATATAAATTGATTATTGAATAAAAAGAGGCTATTGTTCATGAAACTGATATATTACATCATTCTTCGCATCACGTTAGCTCTAACACTTATTCTGACAGTCTGGGCGGTATTCTTTTATGTCACGATGATTGATGAGGTTAATGATGAAGTAGATGATTCACTCGAAGACTACTCGGAGACAATCATCATCCGGGCATTGGCAGGAGAGGAGTTGCCTTCCGAAAACAATGGTTCAAATAATCAGTACTATCTGACCGAAGTAAGTAAAGAATATGCGGAAAATCATGATGATATCCAGTATAGGGACTCTATGGTCTATATCGTAGAAAAGGGAGAAACAGAACCTGCACGTATCCTGACGACCATCTTTAAGAATGACGAAGGACGCTATTATGAGTTAACGGTATCTACCCCCAGCATCGAAAAGGACGATTTGAGAGACGCTATCCAAGTATGGGTTATCTTCTTGTACCTAGCCTTGTTACTCTGTATCATCACTATATCTGTATGGGTATTCTACCGGAATATGCGTCCATTGTACATACTCCTTCATTGGATGGACAGTTATCAGACGGGAAAGAAAAACGAACCATTGAAGAATAACACCCGAATCACGGAATTTAGGAAACTGAACGATGCAGCTACCCGATATACCGGACGCATGGAGCAAATATTCGAACAACAGAAACAATTTATCGGAAACGCCTCGCATGAGATACAAACACCGCTGGCTATCTGCCGTAATCGGTTGGAAATGTTAATGGAAGACGATTCATTATCAGAAAACCAACTTGAGGAATTGATGAAAACGCATCAGACATTGGAGTATATTACCAAACTGAATAAGTCTTTATTATTACTCACCAAAATAGACAACGGGCAGTTTACCGATACGAAATCTTTGGATTTGAATATGCTTCTCAAGCAATATTTGGAAGATTACAGAGAGGTTTATGATTATCGCAATATAGAGGTAAAGGTTATAGAACAAGATACTTTTCATGTCACAATGAATGAGTCTTTGGCTGTCGCCCTATTGACGAATCTTCTGAAAAATGCATTTGTTCATAATATTGACAAAGGACATATCCGTATCATTATCACTCAAAACGGTATCACCTTCCGGAATACCGGCGTAGGATACTCCTTGGATAAGGAACATATTTTCGAGCGTTTCTATCAAGGCAATAAAAAAGAAGGATCGACCGGACTGGGACTGGCAATAGCTGATTCAATCTGCCGATTGCAACATCTGAATATAGGTTATTATTTCGAGCAGGGTGAACATTGTTTTGAAATTTCTTTACCACAGAGGACACAGAGTACACGAAGGGAAGAATAAGAAAGAGTATTTCTGTTGTCGAATGCTTAAACTATTTCCCTATATCTTCCGTGTCCTCTGTGGTGTAAGTTTCTATCGGGATCGAATTTCTCTCCTCATAAACATAATATAAGAGATAGCAAAACAGATGACGGTTGCCGCAATTAACCCCGTAAGTTGCGGCCATACTACCAAAAGGCTTTGCCCTAATGGAAGTGGGCTCGGAATCGCTCCCTGTACCTGCTCCATTGTAAGCGGTCCAAGACTTCTGACGGAAGGCATTAATAGCGTTGTAGTGGCCTCATTAAACAATTCACTGGGTGCCAGACGCATTAATCCGAGAATGAATTTTTGGTAACTGATAATCTGATGGGGCGATGCCATCTGTGAAGGGCTCAATCCCTTTGCTACCAGATTCACAATCATTGTGTAGAATACGCTGAAAAACAGCCATACTGCTACGGACGCCAATGCCGATGTAGCTGCCTGACGGAAACGCAACGAGAACAAGATTGCCAGATTCAGCCAAAAGGCTACATAGAAAATACTCGTTATAATGAAGAATACAATCCGCCAAAACTCTTCCGCCGTAGGAGGAATACCAATAGCAATCAGACCGAATCCCATCACCAGGAAACCAAGTACGAACAACATGACACCTATCACTATCAAAGCAGCCATAAACTTCGCATTAATAATGCAGTCGCGATGAATAGGCTGGGACAGCATACGGCTCAATGTTCCCTTATTTTGCTCTGAGTTGACAGCGTCAAATCCTAAAGCAATACCCAACAAAGGCCCGAGGAAGTTGATAAACAGTACAAAAGAGGGGAGAGTCCCGTCCGAAGCCGTAAACAATTTCAAAAAAAGGAACGAACCGTCCGGGTCATTCGGTTTGATTGCCGCACCGATATTAGTCAGGGCAGTATATAGCGACCCCATACAAGTCAGCGCGATGATACCAATCAAAATAATAAAGCGCCAACTCTTGACATGGTCGGATATTTCCTTGTTGACGATAACCCAAAAAGGATGATTGGTCTTATTCATGTCGTTCACCCCCTTTCTCAAAATAATGATTATAGATGTCAGACAATTCCTGTTTCTTATCTTTCAGTTCTGCCATATCAATCAGCGAGAGTAGTTTCCCCCTACTGAATAAACCCACGCGGTCGCATACTTTCTGCACCTGGTCCAAATGATGGGAAGAAAAGAGAACAGTCAATCCTTTCTCCTTGCTTAACCAACGGATCAGTTCGATAAATTCCTGAACACCAGCAGGGTCAATGCCCGAAGTCGGCTCATCCAAAATAATAATTTCCGGATTCTTGATAAGCACATCCGCCAATCCCAGCCGTTGCCTCATACCACGCGAATACTTTCCTGCTTTCTTTTTCAGTTGCTCTTCAAGTCCTATACGCTTCATCAACTCCAGAGCTTTCTCTTTCGCTTCCTTATCAGGAATACCATTTAATCGTGCCGTGTATATCAGATTCTCCAACCCCGTCATATCATCATAGAATCCTACATCTTCGGGCAAATAGCCGATTTTCCTTTTTACTTCAATAGGATGTGTGGTCGAATTAATACCACAGATTTCTACAGAACCCGATGTCGGCTCTGTCAATCCCAACATCATTAAAATGGTAGTCGACTTCCCGGCTCCATTAGGACCCAGCAATCCGAAGATTTCTCCTTTTTGGATATCCAGGCGAATATGATCTACAGCAGTAAAATTACCGTATTGTTTCGTCAAATCGGTAAGTACGATCACTTGTTCGCCCATGTTTTACCTCCTTCCATATTTACGGAACAGATAGTAAACCACACCGATAGCGGCGGCAATAATCAAAACGCCTATCCAGCCCCATATCATCGGAGTTTTTACTGCGATTCTGAACTGCGCGTCAGCGTTTACTTCAGGAGTTTTTGCCATCATAGTAGTCACATAGTCACCCGGAAGTGCCTTTTTAGAGGCTTTTAATGTAGCGGTGACTGTTGATGTCTCACCCGCTTTCAACGCGTCAATCTTGGCAGGCTCGAAAGTAACTTCCCAATCTGCCGGCTTATTGGCAGATAACTGAACATCTTTCAGCAACGAAGAACCAGTGTTTTTTACTTCCAACTCTATCCGTTTTACATCTCCGGCAGTAACATCGGCACTCAATAATCCTCTCGGAGTGGTTAATTCCATCTGATAAGAACCGGTGACAACAACTTCCAGTTCCAGTTCAGCCGAAGTAGTTCCCGTAGCGGCACGCACTGGTATTTTATAGCTTCCGGCTTCCACATTGGCAGGCGGAGTGATATCTACACTTACATTCTGGCTACTATTAGGTTCCACCTGTGCGGAGGTAGCTTGCTTGTAATTAGGTTTAAAAACGACATTCCAGCCTCTTGGCGCATTCGCCATCAAGGCATATAGCTGTTGGTCGGCAGTCTGATTCTTTAAAGTGGTGCTAAATGTGAATGTTGACTTGGAATTGCCTTCCATATTAGGCTGGTCGGTAGTAAATTCTGTCTGGTAAGTACCTTTTTGGGCAACTATGACATCCAGGGGAAGTTTTGCATTTCCGGCATACACTACAAAGTGATAGTTACCTTTATTTACCTTCAATGGGACTTCGACTTTCAGATTAAAAGTCTTTTTCTCTTTTGGAAGTACGGATAATTGGCTGAGATTCCATCCGCCGGATTTCATTTCATGTTTCCAGCTACTGCCCAATCCACTGACAGAAAGGTTTGCATTTGTCAATTCATCCGTATTGTTGATGAGATCAATACTGTAATCAATTGACGCTCCCGGTGATACGGAAATTTTCGTGTAAGGTGTGTACAAAATCACGCTTTTAGGAATTGAATCATTTGCGCGTGTGTAATTCATGGGAATCAGTCCCAATAGAATAGCTACTAATAAAATACAATTTGTTCTCATAGTCATACAAAAGTTCTTATGGTTGTTTTATTATGAATATTTTCCCAATTTGTGCGTTACAAAAATAAAAGATAGCTATATTAGCTGGTGTTAAAAGAATTCTAAAATTTCTAATTCGATGGCGAAATTATAGTGACGCTATCCTCGTGGGATAGTGACGGTATCTTATAGATATAGTGACGCCATACCGTCCTCATAGCGTCACTATATTTTCATACGAATTATTTTTTCGAAAATTCTCAAAATTCCCAAATCTTTTCAGATTCTCCCCTCATCTTTGCAGTATAAATTGAATGATGATAGTAAAACCAATTAAAAAACAACAATTATGAAAAAGTTAGTATTCTTACTAGTGTGCTTATTTACTTTGCAAACAGTAGCGTATGCAGATGACGACAAACCAATTCAGGTTACTCAAATGCCACAACCGGCACAACAGTTCATCAAGCAACATTTCGCTGACAGTAAAGTAGCCTTGGCAAAGATGGAAAGTGATTTCTTCTATAAAAGTTATGAGGTGATTTTCACGAATGGTAATAAAGTGGAATTTGACAAGAAGGGGAATTGGGAAGAGGTGAATTGCAAATTTTCTTCTGTACCCGCAGCTATCATCCCCACAGCCATTCAGAAATATGTGACAGCAAATTATCCTGATGTAAAAGTGCTGAAAATAGAGCGAGATAAAAAAGAGTATGAAGTGAAACTTTCCAACCGCGTGGAATTAAAGTTCGATCTGAAATTCAACTTGATTGATATTGATAACTAAAACTCTAAAGAATTAAAATATCATGTACAATAAAACGATGACATGATTCCTGGCGGATGATGTCATCGTTTATTTACCTTATTTATATATTATAGTTTAACTCTCTTCAAGTTCGACTTCTGCTCTTCCAGATTTCATTTCCATACCCAATAAAATCTGGTTCCAACCTTGAAATACAAACCATAAAGAGACTAATGAGAGTATTTTTTCGACCATTCCTAAGCCAGGAATAAAACCAATAACAGTAGCAATTAAAAGAATAATCATGCTTGTACGTAACTTTCCTGCACCCATCTGTCCTTCGTTACCGATAGCATTTGAGCTTTTTAATAGTCCATATCCCATAAATTCAAATACAAAAGCCAATATAGCAAGGATACCGCCTATGATACCACCAATTAATGGAATCCATCCGATTACTACTCCTACTAATCCCAATATGACGGCAATTTTCAATTTAGATACTCCTTGCTCGCCAATAGAATCTAAAGCTGTTCTAATTCGTCCGAGGCCCATCCAGTAGATAATTAAGCCGATTAGAGCTGCTACGCCTGTTATCATAGTGTCACCAATACCATTATATACATGTAACAAGATTGCCAGCAATATAAAATAAGCTCCTTGCGATCCTCTGTTTTTCCATTCTACACCTAAGCTGTTCTTGCAAAGGTAAATTGCAACAAGCAAAGCTATAAGTGAAATATAATCCAACCAAGAAGGTACTCCCGGAATCATAGCCAATAGGATAAGAGCCATACCACTTATGGCAGTAGCTAAAAACGGAGTAGGGAGTTGTTGGGATTTTGATTGTGCTTCTTTGTAGAAATAATAAAAAGCCATACCTCCCCCAACAAGTCCAAGTACTTTACAACAGAACTTGGGAATATCAAAATTAAAGCCGAAAAGTGCACTGAGTAAATTAAATTCCGGTAACACTGTCAGTAACAACAGCAACATACAAAATTGTAGCTGCAAGAATTTATTAATACGTTTCATGTCTTGTCTATATATTTTTTATATTATCGTTTATATTCTATTTCCACTCGTAAAAGTCCCACGCATCCTATGATACCATTCTGCAAATAACAGTCATTTATGTCGGGACATTCACTTTCTGATTTTATCATCTTCGCTTGAGTAACCTTATATTCTGTTTTTTGAGGATTATATACCAAAACTGCCGTATAAACATTCCCCGTTCTGCCGCACTTGTATTTTATTCTGATATTTTTCTTATCAACACCGTATATGTCAGGATGAGCTTCCAAAATAATATCTTCATCCGTGCGCCTTCCCATATTAAAGGAAGTAAATACCATTCCATAACATAATACTCCTTCACCTTCTCTGTTATTATAGTGTCCCTTCTGATAAAAGTCTAAAGGGAAATTTTTCACTTCTTTTCCTGTTGAACACATGGGAATAAAATGCGGCAACGGCGGCATACAATATATCGATACCGGAGTAGGTGCCGGACGCCCCATTACATTTTTTGCCGAAGTTGCCGAAGTCGGAAAAAACAGTATATTTTTCAGATAACCAGCTACAACGGAATAATGAATATCAGATACATCTGTATTTAAAGAACGAGTGTATAGTCCATACATAGCATCTCCTATTTTCTGAACAGCAACTACACCTTCCTCTATGAAAGTCGGTCCATCCATTCTAATAAGACCATAGTATTTATGTCCATAATAGCTAATACTTTTAGCAGCAGAATTCAATTTGATGGAAATAACGCTTCCATCGGCAAGTTTTCCTACCCATATACCTTTAATATAGCCCGAATTCGTTGCCGGAACTTTTATAGTTGGCGGAACGGAAGGTTTATACTTCCGTAATACTTCAGGTACATTATCGGGTATTTGAGAAGATGGCTTGGAAGAATTAGAAGCCTCAAGGGGATTAGAGGAATTACCGGATTCTTCCTCCTTTTGAGGACGAGGTTTGCGAGTGAGATATGGCTGCTTATCAGCTAACGAAGTCCTCTCTTTATTGAGGGCAAACAGTAAACTGTCAGGACCTATCGACTTACTAAATGAACCTAATCCAATAAACAACAACGTAGAATCAGTAGGAGCATATAAAGTACATTTTCCTTTTTGTCCCATTTCGTTTTCCCAATCCAATGTCCAACAGTTATCACCTTCAGAAGGATTACTTAATTTACAAATCTCAGTATTGACAAGTAACATTCTATTCTGAAATTTTACAAACCCTGTAGCCTTTTGCCCTTTGAAATGAGTAGAAGGCTTTTTTTGAAAATTATCAGGAAGAAGCATGAACTTATGATTCTGCCCTTTCACAAATTGTTGTGAAAAGTCTGGTACTAAAAGTTCATCAAGATTAATCTCAAGATATCCCAAGCGAGTCATTCCTGACACTTTATCTTTCCCTTCATAGACCCCTATGGGAGAAATACCTTGCGCTTGTACTTTCATCATAGTAAGTATTACCAGAGATAGAAAGAATATTTTCTTCATATCATTCAGTTTTTTATTTTTCACTTTTTCTCTTTAGGAGCTTTCCAAGACGGCCATTTTGCTTGCCATACCCCATCAATCTTTTCTACTCTCTCCTCCATTTTTTTGTCACATACATCACCGGGCTTTATACCTTTTAGAATTTTTCCAAAAGGAGTAACTTTGTCATATACAGTAGAATAACTACATTTCCCTTTGCCATATTCTTCCATAAATTCCTTTTCTAAAATTTCTCCTACTTTGCAAGTGTATAAAGTTACTATATACACGTTGTCATCTGTTTTATCTGCATACTTTAATCCTTCTTCCGTCATCTTTACATCCACCTCATGGATTGAACCTTGGTTTTCTAAAACAGTATATGTTATAAGTCCTTCATCCTGTAATTGCCCCAATAGTTCAATTGTAATCTTACCAAAACCCGCATCTATGACATTCTCATCAAAAACAAATTTCCCAGTAGGGAAAAGCTGGTGTGTGCTTACATTGACATATTCATTTAAACTTTCTCGCAGCTTCGTGTCCGAACTACAACTGACAGTAAGAAAAACTGCTAATAGCAGCATCGCATTACATAAAATCTTTTTCATTGTTTTTCTTTTTAATATTATTAATTTATGTCTTTAAAATTCCCCGGTATAGTTGTCACTCTTTTCTTTTTTATCATAAACCAATACAACAGGGTTGGAACCACCGTTGGTTATTTTAAAACATTCCTCTGAATGTTCAAGAACCTTATATTCAAACGGCTTGGATTCTTGTGATGTTTCACCATCATTATAGAAGAATTGCATTGTAACGATTGAACCATCTTCATTTACTTTATACGTACCCGTTGAATGGAAATCAATATAATCAATTAGAGTACCGTCCTTTTTAAACACAATTTCAATTTTGTTCTGTGGGTCGGATTCAGCATAGTAGTCCCATATACCTACCATATCTTCTGCAGAAAACTTAGACTCTTCTTCTCCGTAATAGCTATACTTACGAGACACTACTTCTTGTTTTCTTCCCTTATATTTTGTCTCGCGTGAAGTCCAGTTACCATGTTTATCGTATGTATACACATAAGTCGTAATTGCTGGAGCCCCGGGTTCCTGCTCTTTTCCATCTCTATATCCATACGTGAGGCACGACATTTCTACAACATTATCTTGTTCGTCGTACTTGTATGTATAAGATTGCTTTTGGCTGATTTCATTTTCTTTTTTTCCGCTATTATACCGATAAGTGATATTATTGCGCTCCAACACACGGCTATCATTATCGTATTTATACTCTTCAACATAATTAAGCATGCCATCTTTTGTTCCCGGATCATCTTTCCTTTCCCGATAATATATCTCATGTTTTGTTATATTTCCACGATTATCGTATTCATAGCCTGTTTTACAAGTTTCGTACACTTTATCCATTGAATAACCAATAAGTTTTGTAATATTTCCTGCCCCATCACATTCATACTCCGCACGATTTTGCTCATTTTGGTCTGTCCAGCTTTTAGTGAGTAAACCATCTTTGTCATAAGCATAATATTTTATACTGCTAAGTTTACTTTCCGGATAAGCGGCAGCATATTTTTGCTCTTCTGCAAGTACCCCATCTTTGTAGATCTGTTTACTCTGTAAATCACCGGATATGTTGCTAAAGAAACTAATGCAAAAAAGTTTGCCATCAGCATCATACTCATACCGTTCTGTTATTATAGTTTTATTGGTCGGCCAACTTGAGATTTGTCCCTTCTCTTTAAAGTAGCCTTTTTCATTAAAAGTATAAAGCAAAGAAATATCAGAAGGTGATTTCTTTACTACCATTTTTTTTACCCGACCTTTCAACTCCATTGTTACCCAGTCATTACCTTTTTCCTTTTTAATCATTCCTCCACCACAAGAAGTAATTAATAAGGTTCCACACGCAACTCCCAAAAGAAGCCTTGCTTTCTTAAAACAGATTCTGTTCTTAATAGACAGTTCGTTCAATGTTTTCATTATTATTATTTTTTAGTGCAACATTTAGTTTATTGCTCATCATATATCATTGCTCATGTCAAAGATCTCCTTCAGTTTTTCATTTTCCACTTTTATTAATAAGCGATCAATTCCAATCTGATGCTTTTCCCCTCGTTTTCCCGTGATACAATATATTTCCATCAATACTTCGGGAACAACCATTGAAAGGCTTCGACGAATAATGGAGCATGTCTCGTAGATTCTATTATTGACAGGTTCCACCAAATTTTCAAGACTGCGCCTTATCTTACTGGCTTCCGTATTTTTCTCCAGCGCTACAATTTGATATATTTCATACAACTCATGCATATAGTTGTACATACTTTTAAATTCAACACCTTCTTTATGTATTAAGAAAAAAAGGAATACTGTTTTCGGTAGATATGGCATTTTCACTTCCATAGGAGAGTAATCAGGCAAAAATATGCGACCGTTCTTGTCTATAATAATCCGGCTCATTTCTTCCTTATCATTGTTTGTTTCATTATTAATCTCTTTTTGTATAACTGAACCTAAAATCTTCAAAATATCCTCATCTGTTGAAAAATCATTGTTTTCCAATAGCTCCAATAAAATTCTTTTTGCTGTATGATAAGATATACTTAGTTTATCATTCATGTTTTATGTACTTATGTTGGACAAAAATAAGTTAAATAACAGTTGTTCGCTATCCGGCACAAGGTTGTTGGCGAAAATCAATGAACCTTGTTTTGGAACATCGTCACAACTATTAATTACGCACCCCGTCAAAACAAGGTTTGTTCTTTTCTCTTTATACAAGAAAAAGGGAAAAGGTAACAGGCAGGAATTTAAAAAAATAGTCTATTTTTGCATAGATATTGCAAAAAAACATGAAATATAGACTGCTTTTATATTGTTTGACTATATCTGCCTTCGCATTGGCACAAACAAACAGAGCATTGATAATAAGTATAGGAACATATCCGATTATCAGTGGTTGGGAGAAAATACACGCTGGCAATGACATGAAGTTAGTGACTGAACTGCTATCGAATAATCAATATCAATCCCATAATATTAAAGTATTATCAAACGCACAAGCTACCAAGAAAGCTGTAACCGCTGCTTTTCAACAATGCTGGGAGCAGACTGCTTACGGCGACTTTATTTATTTGCACTTTTCTTGCCATGGACAACAAATGATGGATGATAACGGAGATGAAGAAGATGGATTAGACGAATCACTCGTTTTATATGATGCCGGTTATTGGTATATTCCGGGAAAATATGAAGGAGAGAATCACCTGCGAGACGACGAATTGGGTATGTGGATAAACAAACTAAGAAAAAAAGCAGGCAGCAAAGGACAGGTAACAGTTGTACTGGATGCCTGCCACAGCGGAACGGGGAACCGTGACAACGGAGTAAATGATTATATTCGTGGAGCATCCGCAATTTTTGCCCCCGAAGGATATATCCCCAAGCCCGGCATTCATCAGGAATTGAGCCTGAAACTAAAACCGGTTAAAGATCTTTCTCCCGCTTTTGTTTTTAGTGCTTGTCTGGCAAATGAAATAAATTACGAATATTATAGCCAAACAAAAAAGCAGTTTTACGGTATGCTGACATATGCTTTCTATACCTTACTCCATTCTTCCGAAAACTTTAATTCTGTTGCAAGATTTATGGAAGCGTTACAAAAGGAAGTGAATCAACTGACCGGATTCCGTAAAAGTAGAAAACAAACCATATATATGGAGTGTAGCGATGAAAATATTCCGTTTCAAATATACCGATAAAATAGAAGGCGAAAAATGAAGAAAATATATTGGCTAACCGGACTATTCAAACATAACAAGGAGATAGATTACCTATATAATTTATATAAGCCGTCTTTCATCTCATTTGCTTTGAAGAATTATCCTATTGAAGAAGAAACGGTTGCTGATATATATCAGGAAAGTTTCATGAGCATGTGCCAAAATGTTCAAGATGGAAAATATGTGGAGAAAGGAAGTTCTTTAAAAACTTATCTATTCGAAATCGGAAAACATCAAATATGCAAATATCTGAATAAGCACCACATTGAATATATGCCTATCGAAAATCTATCTTCCGAGTGGTTCGAGCAAAATGATTATATGGAAGAGTGGACAGAAGCACAAGATGTAGTCAGTCAACTGATTGAAAAAGCGGAAGATGACTGTGGACAAGTATTAAAACTTTATTATTGGGAACGACTGAAAATGGTGGATATCGCCAAACAAATGAACTATAAAACCGAACAGGTTGCCAAGAATAAGAAAAGCTCTTGTATGCGTCGATTCGCTTTTGAACTTAAAAGAAGATTAGCGGAAAAAGGAATTAATTGGAAACGTTAAAAGAAAAAGTAATGGACAGAACAATATCAGAACAACAGATAGACCGTTTCGTACAGAATGAAATGACACCTGACGAACGGGAACAATTCGTCCTTTCCATGAGAAATGACAAAGAATTGAAAGAACAAGTTGCCATCCGGTACTTGTTGTTAGAAGGCACATTAATGAAAAATGAAGAAAAAGCCCGGATGGCGCTTACAAACACTGTGCATGCAGACAGTAGAAAAAGAATTCGTTGGGTTGCGGCAGCCTGTATCATTCTTTTGTTGGGAACAGTGGGATGGTTTGGTAACCAGCCTTTGCATAATCCGCAAGAACTATACCCGATCTATCATTCTATACCGGTAATCGAACGTGCACGTGGTGGACATGACTTAGCCGAAAAGTATGCTGTCGTGAATGCCCGGTTGGCAGAATGGTATGAACAAGGTAAATATAAAGATATAGTCGACTGGTATAATCGTAACCGACAAGAAAATACTATTGACGCGCTACCCGATTACACCTCATTATTTATAGCCGTTTCCTTGTTGGAACAAGAGAAAGCAGGGGACGCAACGACCATTCTTCTGCGGACAGAAAGCACCGATTATCGAGAAGAAACGGAATGGTTATTACTTTGCTGTTATTTGAAAACCAATCAACGGGAAGAAGCTGAGGAACTTGCAAATAAAATACAAACAGAAAAAGGCATATTTGCCAATGCAGCCGGGCAAATAAAAACTGACTTGAAAAAGAAGAGATGGTTTTAATCAAACGTTTTGTCGGAAGCTTATGCTTCCTGGCAATTGCTTACAATGCAACTGCTCAAAAGTCTATATGGAGCGAACCTCTAATACAAGAAGGACTGGAACGTATCCAACGATTGGAAAAATCATCCAATGACAGCTTATTGTATGCGCGCGAGTTATTCTCGCTTGCTCAATATTGTCAACGTAGAAATATGTATAAGCAAGGAGAAGAGTTATCTCAATTATCCATTCAGATATTAGAAGCTAAATTGGCAACAACACAACAGGAAACTGAGGACATACATTTATATAAAGATTTAATAAATATATATACATTTGTAGGAAATAACAAACTAGGGCATAAGGGAAGTGTAATCCCCAGTGGAATGATTGAATCAATTTCAGCAGTGAACTATACTCAATCAATAGTCATAAGAGCCTTAGAATTAACACAAAAAGGTATCCAGACCGGAAACAAGGCTTTTCTAAAAGAAGCTGAAGATTTGTATGCAGATATATCTGATAACTGGGACAGGGCAAGTATCTACTGCTGGGAAGCCGGGAATTTCAAGGAAGCCATTTATTATCTAACCCAGGCACTGAAATCTAAAAGAAACGAAAAAGAGCGTACTTTGATTGAAAACAGGTTAAAAGCGTTGACCTTATTAACAGATTCTTCTTCTACAGGAGATCAGTATCTGAAAGTTGCCGAGCAAATGTATCACCCGATATCTCTTGCTGAAATCTTATATAGCCAAAGGTTACCGGATTATTTTAAGATGTTCAGGAGTTCTGCACGGAAATATGAAATGGAAGGAAATCTCCAGAAAACGTCTGATGTTTATCATCGAATACTGGAATTGCTTACATCGAATATAGAAAAGGATTTGCCCTATTTACTGCCGGCTGAACGTAGTAATTTATGGGATATTTTAAAACCCTGCTACGAAGAAATGGAATTCTTTATGTGTGACAATATGATATGCGGGACATGGGAAGAAATATCGGAACTGCTTTATGAAAGCCAACTACTGAAAAAGGAACTATTTACAACCGTATCCTATAAGCTTCAAGAAACAATATCCACAGCACAGGATAGTTATGCGTTTCAACTACAACAGCAGATAGAAAAATTACGTTTCAGTGAAAAGGCTTTCAGAAATCCTTCGCAGAGCAATTATATTCAAAAATTAGAAAACGAAATCACGGTGCGTAATATGGAATATGTATTAACTGATTATCTGAAAAAGAAATATCCGGCTAAATATTCATGGCACCACGAATGGAAAGAAATAGCAGCTTCACTTTCACCAAAAGAAGCGGTAGTCGACATTGTCAGTTTACCTGTATCCTATAATTTTATTGATAGAATATATATAGCTATTGCATTTACCGCCAAAGATACACTGCCTCAGTTAATCCCTCTGACCACAAAATCAAGTTTGCACCAATTGTTTGTTCATAATAAACTGTATTCCCGATTATGGCAACCGATTGAAAAAGTAATATCAGGATGCGAACATATTTATCTGTCATTAGATGGTGATTTAAGTCAAATACCTTTTGCAGACTTACATAATGGGCTACAGTATATCTCCGAAAAATACATTCTTCATCATTTATTATACACCGGAGATATTCCTTTCATAAAATCGCAGAGAGATAATTCGGGGCATACACACAGAGATATTTTCTTTTTTGGAGGAGCAAAATTCAATATACAGCCCGAAGATGATAACCAGGAAAAACTGCGTGGACAAGGATTTGCCTATTTGCCAGGTACAGTAGAAGAAATCAATAGTATAAGCCAACTTCTTTCCAACCAATGGAGAATCCACAAATATATTGGAGAAAAGGCCAATGAATCTTCATTCAAGCAACTCTCCAATCAATCTTTGTCGGGAGCCGTCCTACATGTGGCAACTCATGGTTTCCACCTAGAATATAATGATTCGATACAAAGTACTGCCATACATCATAATGGAAAAAGCGGATATGAAGATCCTCTTATGCGCACAGGCTTTATTTTAACCGGTGCTAATAAGAACTGGATTGAAGAGCTTCCCTTAAATGACGAAAATGACGGAATACTTACAGCACTGGAAATCTCATCTATGAATCTGACAGGTATTGATCTTGCTGTTCTCTCTACTTGCCATTCCGCACAAGGAGAAATTCGCGATGGAGAGGGGACTTTTGGGTTGCAACGCGCTTTCCGCTTGGCAGGGGTACGTTCTATGATTATTAGTCTGTCAGAAATACCGGATAAAGAAACAGTAGAGTTTATGACCGGATTTTATCGGTATTGGCAGCAAGGGATGAGCAAATCAAAGGCTTTCACGAAAATACAACGAGAAATGATTAGCAAATACAGGTATGAACCCCAAAAATGGGCTGGCTTTATACTAGTTGAATAAGACTAATATTAAAAAAGCCCTTTTATCGATGATGATATCAAGGACTATTTAAATACTTATAGATTTTTATCTATATCTGTCGAACAGTAGAGCAGAACATGTCACCTCATTATGCCATACACCATCTACATATTCTCTAATACCACTTATCGGACTGCATGAAGAATAGTAAAAAATTACCGAATTTCAGGAAAAACAGTGAGAATGCTCTTGTTTATCATTGCGCACGCTGCCTTTTTAATTCTGACTTTGCCGCATTATCATTTCCGATACTATCTGTCTGTTGCTTGATCTTTTCTTCCCGTTTCCGTTTATTGCGCAACTTCCACTTATTCCAAAAGAACAAGTCACTCCATTTATTGAAATCTTTCTTATACATAATACCTACGCCTTGCGTAGTCAAGTTAGTTTTCGTATAATAACGGTCATTCGTTTCATTATACGCTTTTAAACGAATATCCCCCGAGCGGTTTATCAGCCATTCTGCTTCAAAGTCCCCTACAAAGTTCGTATTCGCCATTGGATTGTCCCGGTAGCCGAAGTTTCCATTAATCAACAATCTGTTATTCAATAGTTGACCGGACAAAATACCTTCCACTTCCATATCCGTCCAACCTTTATCTCCAGTACTCAGATTTGTTCCGATATTCCAGTTATTCGTTTCAAAAACCTGTGATAAGGCATTGTTTAACTGACCGGACAGAGTAGAAGAGAGCACCGATGACATCACATTGGAATTCTGATTATTATTCCGGGCATCTTCTGTATAGAACTTGCCGATACCCAACAAATAAAGAATCTGCATATTCATTTGCTCTTCCGTACTGATATAGTTGCGTACCAATGTCTGCACTTCATCTCTTTCATTCGGAAGCTCGATACCCAGTTTTATAGTCGGGCGTACCAGCATTCCACTCAAATTCATGATACAATTCACCCGCACATTAGGTTGCTGTATAATGGTCGAAGCATCAGGTATCAAATCATTCAAAGAAGCAGAGTTCACAGTATATGAAGCCTGTATGTCCATATTGGCATCCAAAGGAGTGCCGTTGAAAGTTATCGTACTTCCATCTTTAATTACGAAATCCTTGCGAATGACTTCCTGCAAACTGAACTTATACACCCCCTGAGTGATTCTATAATTGCCGAACATCTTCACATCGCCTTTATTATAGAACTCCGTCCTGATATTTCCCGTACCTTTTCCGCTGATATAATCTCCGGCAACCGGATCCATGATAATCCGCATCGTAGCATCCGGTGTTGCATCCACCAGAATATTCAGGCGGATATCTGTCTTTTGCTCCTCTGTCTCTGCCTGGCGCTTCTGTTGCATCTGGTCATAGTAAGAAATGATTTGAACAGAATCCTGAATAGTGCGACGGGGTGTCTTATCCACAAACTTAATAAACTGATTGCTAGTAGCTGACGCCACACTACCATTAATATAGGTAAAGGTAGTATTCCGATTCGTCGTCATAGCAGCATTTACTTCCAATCCTTGAGCTGCGTTCCCGGAAAGCAGCACATTTCCGGTGCCATATACCGTACCATAGAAAGGCATATCTGCCGACTCCTTCGTATTCATAACAAGCATATTATCAGCTTGTATCTCAAAACGATAATTCAAGTTCTTAAAATGCAGGAAATGCAAATATCCGTTTATTCTTCCGGAATGCCCTTCCATATCGGAAATATACATATTATTGAATGTCAATCCGGTAGGAGCAAGGTGAATCGTATCCTTAACGGCAAAATGGGTATTCAATATATCAAATTTCATGGAAGCATCTGTCATAACTGCACCATCCAAGTTCAACCCCTTGAATTTTCCATAAAAATGGACTTTACCTGTTCCCCGTCCTTTTATATCAGTGGCAATAGACTTCATATAATGCTCAAGGAATTTCAGATTCAGTTCGTTTGCTTCGATATTCAAGTCAAGTCCACTTTCAGGTTTTAATGGGTAGATAATACCGGTGACACGTGATGGAGCAGGAGTTATATCCTGAATAGATGCATCCAGGCGGATACCTCTGTTTTCATTATCCCATTCACCATATATATCCAAGTCACCCAGACGTCCTTCGTTAAGAGAGAAATTCTTCACAAATAAGCGAGTATTCATTACAGGCTTCTTTAGCACACCGCTTGCGTAAGCTGTTCCCGTAGCGTCACCTTCAAAGTTTACGTCATCAGAGATACTTGCAATATCGAATACATATCCCATATTAATATCCTTCAAATCGACTTTAACCGTGTCTTCGGGATTGTCGGAGAGGCGTCCGTTAATACGTACATAACGATCTTGGTGACTAAAGTAGAAATTATTCACATCTACCTTACCCGAATCCACCACTACTTGCGAAGGATGTATCTTCCAAAGAGTATCATTCAAAATAATATCCGTTGGATTCACATCTACCATTGCCTTCAACAAAGGCTTTTCTCCCTCAGTTCGTAAAAACTTGGCTACGGCTGCCAGTTGTCCGCTATATGTTACTGCTGCGCTATTTCCCCAGTTCAAAGTCGTACTGACATTATCGTCTTTCGCTTGTGCGTCCAATGAAAGATTAACCGCGCCTTTTTTCTTCAAATTAGTCAAACGAATCCGTGCACGAATATGATCCGCCGGATTCTCACACAGAATCATGCCGGACTCTATATAGTTATTCTTATACTGCAAACGAGGGAAATAGCCTTCCACACGCAAACGCTGCATAGGATCATTAAAATATCCCTTTAAAGTAGAATGAGTATATACAGCCAGCGGAATATCAAAAACCGTAGATAAGATATCCGTATTATATATATGTATATCAAACAGAAAGTTATTGTGCGTTTCAACCGGCTTTTTAGGCGGCAATATCAGAGAGGGAACATACTTTCTCATGATATTTAGAATACTGGCAGGCAACGTGTGATACTGGAATTTTCCCTCTATGCTTGCTGTCAAGAACTCGGAAGTCAGTCTCAGTTGATTCTCGTCATTTTGCTTTGTTGCCCGGATATTCATGTTTTTCATAAAATACTCTTTATCCGGAGCTGCAAACTTCAAACTATCTACATTGATTTCTCCAATCATCTCGTCCACAGAACCGCCCGTAAAGTTGGCTTTCAGTTTCAAAGAAAACTCCGAATCCGGATACTTGGCAGTGAGATTCAAATCATTTGGCCGTACTTTATCCACTACTGCAAGAAAATTAAAAGTCGGAACCTTGGAAGTGACATTGACATCCCCATTCAAATAGATGGAACCATTTGGATCGTCCAAGGCGACCTTGCCATTAAAGCCCCCCCGTTTATATTCCCCGTCCAACGTAATATTCTCATATCTATATCTGCTATAATCTATGGAGGCAATCAAGCCTTTTAGTTCAACAACAGGAAGCTGGTTTGCCATGTGCCGGCCATGCACATCGAGATTGAAAGTAATTTCTCCCAGCTTTTCATTAGCCAATAGGTCACCGAGCCTAAAATCTTCTGTTTTCACTGCACCGGAATAAGCAAATAGTCCCTTACTCTTATCCGAACTTAACTTCAAGTCAGTCTTTACGCTACCCAGACTGGTACGTAATTGCCCATAAGTAACCAGATCTGTGAAATACCCGGAGATTTCTCCCCGGAAGCTAACATCACCCAAACGTTCAAGGACAGGAGGAACCCCATTATAATTGTGATTCAGATTACGTACTAAAAAGCCGACGCCGCGAGTATTTGCCGAAAGTTCGGAAAGAGTGCCATATACATATGCATCTTGCGGGCGCGACAAATCCTGTAGCGACACATCTCCTCTGAGACGGAACTGCCGGTCGTCCGCTGTAATCTCCAAATGCGAACAAGTCAATTGATCGACCGTACCTTTTATTTCCATATCCAACGTGACCGGTTCCTTAAAATGCGACAAAACAGGTACAAAAGGTGAAATGTCTTTTAATGTAACTTGCGACGGTAGCGTACGGAAAGAAAAACGAACTTGTTCTGTAAAATGATTGAAAGATTCCAGGCTATCATATAGCAGATGTATGGTATCCATTTTCAAGGAAGTTTCAGGAAGTTCGATAGCAAAGTTATCAATATTCGTCTGTTTACTATTAGCAATCAATTTCAGGCTCAACTTCTTTAAAGAAAATCCCGATGCCTTTTCATCAAGACTTAATCGTTTGATTCCTAGATTCACAGAGTCCTTGCTCAATGCTTTCAAGGAGATGTTAGCAATGATATTCTGGAGCTGGACATGCTTTGCATTAAACTTTCCTGGTGTTTCTTCTTCCGAAAGCACATGATAGGTCATCCGCCCACGACGAATCAAAATGGAATTGATACGCAAATCAAGCGAACTCTCTTTTTTCACCGTATCCTTAGAGGCGAAAGCATCCAGGACAAACTTAAAATTAGGCGGAGAAGCCGGCGTCTCTTTCTGAAGATTGATATTGAAACCAAAAAGCTGCACACTGCTGATGGAAATCTTTCCTTTGAAGAAAGGCATTATGTCAAATTTGGCAGACAGGCGGGTTACTTTGAGCATTTCCTGCCCGCTTTGATCGTCAAGTAATACATCGTCAATAATAATACGGTTCAACAATCCGATATTAATTCTGCCGATCACGACTTTTGTTCTCAATACTTCGGAAAGTTCTTCAGCCACAAATGAACTCATAGCTTGCTGAACATTTGGTATATTCAGCAAGATAATAGCCCCTATATATACTCCCAGTACAATACCGACTACCCAGCGTACAGTCTTTTTCAGCGTTCTGATAAGCGATTACTTTTATTTTGCGAACAAAAGTAATATAAAAAAGTGAGATAGAGAAAAAGAAAGCAATCAGATAAGCCCATGTTTCCGACAAGACCTATTACTTGAAACTCTCTTTTTTATATTCTACAAACAAAAATATAAAATAGTTCGTATGAATCGTAGTTTTATGATTACTTTTGCACCGTTTAATATAAATACTTATGAGTGCAATAATATTAGGAATTGAATCCTCTTGTGATGATACATCGGCAGCCGTTATCAAGGATGGTTATCTGCTGTCAAATGTGGTATCAAGTCAAGCCGTACACGAAGCATACGGTGGAGTAGTACCTGAACTCGCTTCACGGGCACACCAGCAAAATATCGTACCAGTAGTACATGAAGCATTAAAACGTGCCGGTGTCACTAAAGAAGAATTGAGTGCAATAGCTTTCACTCGTGGTCCGGGCTTGATGGGCTCCTTGCTTGTCGGTGTTTCTTTCGCCAAAGGATTCGCTCGTTCTTTAAATATTCCAATGATTGATGTTAATCATCTAACAGGACACGTTTTAGCGCATTTTATTAAAGTGGAAGGAGAAGAGAGTAAACAACCTCAATTCCCGTTCCTTTGCTTGCTTGTGTCCGGAGGAAATTCACAAATTATATTGGTGAAAGCATATAATGACATGGAAATTCTCGGTCAGACGATTGATGATGCCGCAGGCGAGGCAATAGATAAATGTTCAAAAGTTATGGGATTAGGTTATCCTGGCGGTCCGATTATTGACAAACTGGCACGCCAGGGAAATCCGAAAGCATTCACGTTCAGTAAACCGCATATTCCAGGCTTGGATTACAGTTTTAGCGGGCTGAAAACCTCATTTCTGTATTCATTGCGCGATTGGATGAAAGAAGATCCTGATTTTATCGAACATCATAAAGTGGATCTGGCGGCATCGCTGGAAGCGACGGTTGTAGACATACTGATGGATAAATTGCGGAAAGCAGCCAAAGAATATAAAATTAAAGAAGTGGCCGTAGCAGGTGGGGTTTCTGCAAATAACGGGTTGCGTAATTCGTTCCGGAAACATGCGGAGAAATATGACTGGAACATATTTATTCCTAAATTTAGCTACACGACTGACAATGCGGCTATGATTGCCATTACCGGATATTTTAAATATTTGGATAAAGACTTCTGCTCCATTGATCTTCCGGCCTATTCGCGCGTCACATTATAAGTCGTTTTTGCATACCTATATAATATTAGGAGTATATAATTAAAATAGGAAAATATGTTTGCCGAGATTATAACCATTGGCGATGAATTGCTGATAGGGCAGGTCGTTGATACTAATTCCGCCTGGATGGGGCAGGAGTTAAACAAAATAGGTATTGAAGTCCTTCGTATTATTTCAATTCGCGACCGGGAAGAAGAGATCCTGGAAGCGATTGATAATGCGATGAAAAGGGTGAATATTGTTTTAGTAACCGGAGGACTTGGTCCTACTAAAGATGACATAACCAAACAAACTCTTTGTAAGTACTTCCATACGGAACTGATATTCAGCGAGGAAGTATTTGAAAATGTAAAGCGGGTGTTGGCGGGAAAAATCCCAATGAATGCACTCAATAAAAGCCAAGCGATGGTTCCTAAGGATTGTACGGTAATCAATAATCCGGTAGGAAGTGCTTCTGTCAGTTGGTTTGAAAAAGATGGAAAGGTACTTGTTTCTATGCCCGGAGTTCCGCAGGAAATGACTGCCGTAATGACCGAAAGCGTATTGCCGAGGTTGCAAGAAAGGTTTCAAACGGATATAATCATTCACCAGACCTTCCTCGTGCAGCATTATCCGGAATCGGTGCTGGCAGAAAAATTGGAGTCTTGGGAAAATGCTTTGCCGGAATGTATCAAATTGGCATATCTGCCTAAACTCGGAATAATTCGCCTGAGACTAACCGGGCGCGGACAAAAAAAGGAAAAGGTAAAAGCCCTTCTTGACCGCGAAAAAGTAAAACTGGAGGAAATATTAGGTGAAGACATTTTTAGTGAGGAAGATACGCCACTGGAAATTATCGTGGGCGAACTATTGAAAAAGAAGAAATTAACCGTTTCCACCGCAGAAAGTTGTACCGGTGGAAGTATTGCCGCACGATTGACATCCATCGCCGGGAGCTCGGAATATTTTAATGGCAGTGTAGTAGCTTATTCTAATGACGTAAAAATGAGACTCTTGGGTGTTTCCTCCGAGACTCTGGAATGCTATGGCGCTGTAAGCGAGGAAACTGTAATTGAAATGGTGAAAGGTGCGATGAAAGCATTAAAAACTGACTGCGCCGTTGCGACATCAGGAATAGCCGGTCCGGGGGGCGGCACTCCGGAGAAACCTGTGGGAACTGTTTGGATAGCTGCTGGTTATAAAAACGAAATTCGTACTTACAGACAGGAAACGAATCGTGGAAGAGCCATGAACATCGAAAGAGCAGGCAATAATGCACTACTAATGCTCCGGGATTTACTCAAATAAAGAAAAATAGCCGCCTATAAGTGAATTATTTTAAGAAATCCTTGTTTTATACGGATAAAAGTGCTTACTTTGCGTCCTGTTTGAAATAAGTATAGATATAAAACTATAAAAATAAGATAGAAATGTCGAAGATTTGTCAAATTACCGGAAAGAAAGCCATGATTGGCAACAATGTTTCACACTCAAAGAGAAGAACAAAAAGAACCTTTGATTTGAACTTGTTTAACAAAAAGTTCTATTATGTAGAACAAGACTGTTGGATCAGCCTTAGCCTTTGCGCTAACGGTCTGCGTATCATCAACAAAAAAGGACTGGACGCTGCACTGAACGATGCAGTAGCTAAAGGTTTCTGTGATTGGAAAAGCATTAAAGTAATCGGCTAAACGTAGAGGAGAAAACTTACAATGGCAAAGAAAGCAAAAGGTAACAGAGTACAGGTGATTCTGGAATGTACAGAACACAAAGAGAGTGGAATGCCGGGAACATCTCGCTATATCACAACTAAGAACAGAAAGAATACAACTGAAAGACTTGAGTTGAAGAAATACAACCCGATTCTGAAGAGAGTAACAGTACATAAGGAAATTAAATAATAATAGTATAACCCATGGCAAAGAAAACAGTAGCAAGTTTGCACGAAGGTTCTAAAGAAGGTCGTGCTTACACCAAGGTTATCAAAATGGTGAAATCTCCGAAAACTGGAGCTTACGTTTTTGATGAACAAATGGTTGCAAACGAAAAAGTACAAGACTTTTTCAAAAAATAATCAGAATAGCATAAAACGCTATAAACACAAAATCCCCTCATTGGCAAACAGTGAGGGGATTTTTTATTGCTTCTTTTTTTTACTTTTCCAATCCTTTGTTATATCTTTGTAGCATAATGTATTATACAAATAACTGTTGATATGGGATTTTTTAGTTTTTTTTCAAAGGAAAAGAAGGAAACTTTAGATAAAGGATTATCTAAAACCAAAGAGAGCGTATTCAGTAAAATCGCTCGTGCCGTGGCTGGTAAGTCGAAAGTAGACGACGAAGTATTGGATAATCTGGAAGAAGTTTTGATCACATCTGACGTGGGGGTAGAGACAACTTTGAATATTATCAAACGTATCGAAAAACGGGCCGCTGCAGACAAATATGTGAATACTCAAGAGTTGAATCACATACTGCGTGATGAAATTGCTGCCCTTTTGACCGAGAATAATTCGGATGACGTAGCAGACTTTGATGTACCTATCAAGAAAAAGCCTTATGTAATGATGGTAGTGGGAGTAAACGGGGTAGGTAAAACAACAACAATCGGGAAATTAGCTTATCAATTCAAGAAAGCGGGCAAATCTGTTTATTTGGGTGCCGCCGATACATTCCGTGCAGCTGCCGTAGAGCAGTTGATGATCTGGGGTGAACGCGTAGGTGTGCCTGTTGTAAAACAGAAAATGGGTGCGGACCCTGCATCTGTCGCTTTCGATACACTGAGTTCTGCTGTTGCCAACAATGCGGATGTAGTGATTATCGATACGGCCGGCCGCTTACACAATAAAGTAGGCTTGATGAATGAGCTTACCAAGATAAAGAACGTCATGAAGAAGGTAGTACCCAATGCACCGGATGAAGTCCTGCTGGTATTGGATGGTTCTACCGGACAGAATGCTTTCGAGCAAGCCAAGCAATTTACATTGGCTACGGAGGTGACTGCAATGGCTATCACCAAGTTGGACGGAACCGCCAAAGGCGGAGTAGTGATCGGCATCTCCGACCAGTTCAAGATTCCTGTAAAATACATTGGATTGGGTGAAGGCATGGAAGATTTGCAAGTCTTCCGCAAAAATGAATTTGTTGATTCCCTGTTTGGAGAGAATGCATGAAAAGAAAGAGAATAGATATTATTACTTTAGGTTGTTCTAAAAATTTAGTAGACTCGGAGCAGTTGATGCGTCAGCTGGAAGAAGCAGGATACAGCGTAACTCATGATACAGAAAATCCGGAAGGGGAGATAGCGGTAATCAACACCTGCGGTTTCATCGGTGACGCGAAAGAAGAGTCTATCAATATGATTCTGGAATTTGCAGAAAGAAAAGAAGAAGGCGACTTGAAGAAACTGTTTGTAATGGGCTGTCTTTCCGAGCGTTATTTACAAGAACTGGCCATTGAAATACCACAGGTAGACAAGTTCTACGGCAAATTCAACTGGAAAGAACTCTTGCAGGACTTGGGAAAAACGTACCATGAGGAATTGTATATTGAGCGTACTTTGACCACTCCCAAGCATTATGCTTATCTGAAGATTTCAGAAGGATGTGACCGCAAGTGCTCTTATTGTGCTATTCCCATTATTACAGGACGCCATATATCCAAGTCGATGGAAGAAATACTGGATGAAGTCCGGTATCTGGTATCGCAAGGGGTAAAGGAGTTTCAGGTGATCGCTCAGGAATTGACGTATTACGGAGTCGATCTGTATAAAAAGCAAATGCTGCCCGAATTGATCGAACGTATCTCGGAAATTCCGGGTGTAGAGTGGATTCGTCTGCATTATGCGTATCCGGCACATTTTCCAACGGATTTATTTCGGGTGATGCGGGAACGCGATAATGTCTGCAAATATATGGATATAGCCTTGCAGCATATCAGTGACAACATGTTGAAACTGATGCGTCGGCAAGTAAGCAAAGAAGATACGTACAAGCTGATCGAACAGTTCCGTAAAGAAGTACCGGGTATCCATCTGCGCACTACGCTGATGGTAGGACATCCCGGAGAAACGGAAGAAGACTTTGAAGAGCTGAAAGAATTTGTACGCAAGGCGCGTTTCGACAGGATGGGGGCTTTCGCTTATTCTGAAGAAGAGGGTACTTATGCTGCCCAGCAATATGAAGACTCTATACCACAGGAGGTTAAACAAGCCCGACTGGACGAGCTAATGGATATCCAGCAAGGTATTTCAGCAGAATTGAGCGCTGCAAAAATTGGTCAGCAGATGAAAGTCATCATCGACCGGATCGAGGGAGATTATTATATCGGACGTACGGAATTTGATTCACCGGAGGTAGACCCAGAAGTATTGATCAGTGTTTCCAGAGAAGAACTTGAAGTCGGACAATTCTATCAGGTAGAAGTAACCGATGCGGACGATTTTGATTTATATGCAAAGATATTAAACAAGTATGAATAATAAGGAATTTACATCGGAACTGGCAGACAGACTGGGGTATACTATCAAAGACACTTCTGAACTGATAAGTTCTTTATTGTCTGACATGACACAGGAACTGGAAGACGGGAATGCGATTGCAATACAGGGCTTTGGTTCTTTTGAAGTGAAGAAAAAAGCGGAGCGCATTTCGATCAATCCGTCCACGAAGCAACGTATGCTGGTTCCTCCTAAATTGGTATTGACGTACAGACCCAGCAATACACTGAAAGACAAGTTTAAATAATATATATTTCCCATTATGAATGAAAGACTGACAATTCAAGACCTTATCGACTTATTGGCGGCTAAACATAGCATGACCAAGAAGGATGCCGAAGCATTCGTCAAAGAGTTTTTTCTCTTGATAGAACAAGCCCTGGAGAATGAGAAGACTGTGAAAATCAAAGGATTGGGGACTTTCAAACTTGTGGATGTAGATAGTCGGGAAAGCGTTAATGTCAACACAGGGGAACGTTTCCAGATAAAAGGTCATACCAAAGTATCGTTTACTCCGGACACCAATCTGAGAGATACAATAAATAAGCCTTTTGCACATTTTGAAACGGTAGTATTAAATGAAGGTACGGTATTGGAAGATACCCCTATGGAAGAATCCGATGAGGAGGAAGGTGCGGTTTCTGATACAGAGACTGAAATGATCGACTCTGAAATAGCAGGAAATGAAAATGCCGGTGGAGATATTCAGGAAGAAATACAACTGGAAGAACCTGTAATCGAAGAGCAGCCGACTGCTGAAGCAGTAGCTGTGGCTGAAGTTCCTGAAACTGACGCGAATGAAACCGGTCAACCTGAAACAGAACCGGAACTAATTGCAACAGAAGAACCAGAAGCTGAAGAATTGCCGGAAGTGAAAATTGAACCGAAACCGGAATCTGTATCTGAGGAAGCCCCAGGAGAAGAGCCTGTAGAGGAATCTTCGGAAACTGTTTTGGAACCTGACTTCAGTCCGGTGACAGAGGAACCTGCTAAGGAACAATCGGAAGAAACAATTATAGAAGAGCAGAAACCAGAGACTGAAACAACAGAAGAGGAGGAAGAGAAAACGGTTATTACAGAAAAAGCGGAAGTTACTGCAGAGCAAATTATAGCCCAAGAGCTTCATAAAGCAAATATGGAGCCTGTCACTCTCCAAGAACAGCCGGAAATAGAACAACCGAAAGCCACCTATACTGATAAAGACAGTGATAAAAAGGAAAAATCAGCTATTCCTTATTTAATAGCAACTATTATTATAGTCTTACTACTGTGCGGAGGAGCTATCCTGTTTATTTATTATCCGGATTTGTTCTCATCTTCGTCTGATAAGAATGTGGTTGATATACCGGAAGTTACTCAACCTGTGCAGCCGGAAGCACAGCTTTCAGATACAATTGCACACAAGGATACTGTGGTGGAAGCAGTCCAACCGCAACCTGTTGTCAAGAAGGAACCGACAGCGGAACCTGTCAAAGCAGAAAGTAAACCTGCCCAACAACAACCAACAGCTTCGGCATATTCGGATTCCGCATCCTACAAGATAACCGGTACCAAAACAAAATACACAATTAAAGAAGGAGAGACTTTAACGAAAGTTTCATTACGCTTTTACGGTACAAAAGCCATGTGGCCATATATCGTAAAACATAACCCGAAAGTAATCAAGAACCCCGATAACGTACCATACGGTACGACAATCGAGATACCGGAACTTACAAAAGAATAAAAACAAAAAACACCTATTCACCCGGCTCATACAGCAATGTATAGCCGGGTGAAATGTTACGTAAGTACAAAAGCGTATGAAAGTACCTTAATCTAAAGATTTCGCATTGTTTTTTAATAAAAATTAGTTGCAATCGTTAATTATATGGCGTACTTTTGGGAGCTGAATAATAAGCCTTATGACACAGGCAAGGCTTACATTAAATAATGGGATATAAATAATAAAATATTAAGTATTTATGGCTGAATCAATAGATATCCGCGAGCTAAATGAGCGGATTGAAAGACAAAGTGCTTTCGTTACCAATCTTACGACAGGTATGGACCAAATTATTGTTGGTCAGAAACATTTGGTTGAATCACTGCTTATCGGATTACTCTCCGATGGTCACGTTCTGTTGGAAGGTGTACCCGGTCTGGCAAAAACTTTGGCTATTAAGACACTCGCGTCTCTGATTGATGCGAAATATAGCCGTATCCAGTTCACACCGGACTTACTGCCTGCCGATGTTATCGGTACAATGGTTTACAGTCAGAAAGATGAATCTTTTAAAGTGCAAAGAGGACCGGTTTTCGCTAACTTTGTATTAGCTGATGAAATAAACCGTGCTCCGGCCAAAGTACAGAGTGCTTTGCTGGAAGCAATGCAGGAACGGCAGGTTACTATTGGTAAGGAAACATTTGTTTTACCGGAACCTTTTCTTGTATTGGCTACTCAAAACCCTATTGAACAAGAAGGTACTTACCCGCTTCCTGAAGCACAGGTAGACCGTTTCATGCTGAAGGTTGTTATCGACTATCCGAAGTTGGAAGAAGAAAAGCTGATTATTCGCCAGAATATTAACGGAGAGAAATTCAATGTGAAACCTATTCTGAAAGCTGACGAGATTATTGAAGCACGAAAAGTTGTTCGTCAGGTATATCTGGATGAGAAAATCGAACGTTATATAGTAGATATCGTATTTGCTACTCGTTTCCCGGAAAAATATGATCTCAAAGAATTGAAAGATATGATCGGATTCGGTGGTTCACCCCGTGCTTCTATCAACTTGGCTTTGGCTGCCCGGACATATGCTTTCATTAAACGTCGTGGTTATGTAATTCCGGAAGATGTACGTGCCGTGGCGCATGATGTTCTTCGTCATCGTATCGGATTGACATATGAAGCGGAAGCCAACAATATGACTTCGGACGAAATCATCAGCAAGATTCTGAATAAGGTTGAAGTACCCTAATTCGTAGTTATAATACAGTCTATAAGTAGTCATTGTGTGGTACACTTGACTACTTTAGCTACTTACTACTTAACTACTGTATAAATGGAAACAAGTGAAATACTAAAGAAAGTTCGTCAGATTGAAATTAAGACACGGGGATTGTCTAACAATATCTTTGCAGGCCAGTATCACTCGGCTTTCAAAGGTAGGGGTATGTCGTTCTCGGAAGTCAGGGAATATCAGTTTGGCGATGATATACGTGACATAGACTGGAATGTGACTGCGCGTTTTAACAAACCCTACGTAAAAGTGTTTGAGGAAGAACGTGAGCTGACAGTTATGTTGATGGTTGATGTTTCCGGAAGTTTGGAATTTGGTACTGTCAAGCAGTTAAAGAAGGATATGGTAACAGAGATTGCTGCCACGCTCGCTTTTTCTGCTATACAGAATAATGATAAAATCGGTGTGATTTTCTTTTCAGACCGGATAGAGAAGTTTATTCCTCCCAAAAAGGGACGTAAACATATTCTATATATTATCCGTGAACTGATTGATTTTCAACCGGAAAGCCGTCACACGAATATACGTCTTGCATTGGAGTACTTGACTAACGTAATGAAAAGGCGTTGTACGGCATTCATTCTATCGGATTTCATTGACCAGGAAAGTTTCAAAAACGCATTAACTATAGCTAACCGGAAGCATGATGTAGTAGCATTACAAGTTTATGACCGGAGAATCTGCGACCTTCCTCCTATAGGATTAATGCGGGTAAAAGATGCGGAAACCGGTCATGAACAATGGATAGATACTTCTTCTAAAGCTGTGCGCCGGGCACATCGCGACTGGTGGATACAGAAGCAGGCTGAACTGAACGATACATTTACCAAAAGTAATGTAGATTCTGTATCTGTCAGAACTGACCAAGATTACGTAAAGGCATTGTTGAACTTATTTGCCAAACGAAATTAATGAAATCAAATATGAATAGAAATATTATTCTGATAGCATTATTAGGTTTACTATCTATCGGCAAAGTAACTGCGCAATCTGTCACAGTGGAAGCTAAGATAGATTCGCTGCAAATACTGATTGGCGAACAGGCGAAAGTGCAATTGCAAGTAGCTATGGATGCCAAGCAGCGTGCTGTTTTTCCTGCTTATACCGACACGTTAGTAAAGGGGGTGGAAATTATAGAAACTGTCAAAACGGATACGCAATTCCTGAATGATCGTCAGCGAATGCTGATTACTCAGGAATATGTTATCACTTCTTTTGACTCGGCTTTATATTATCTGCCGCCAATGCCTGTTACTGTAGACGGTAAAGAGTATAAATCTAAAGCTTTGGCACTGAAAGTATATTCCATGCCGGTCGATACATTACATCCTGACCAATTCTTTGGACAGAAACCTGTAATGAAAGCACCTTTCGCGTGGGAAGACTGGTATGGCTTGATTGCTTGTTCATTTCTGGCTTTGCCGCTACTCGGTTTGCTGATTTATCTTATTATCCGTATCCGTGATAATAAACCGATTATCCGCAAGATAAAAGTTGAACCTAAGTTGCCGCCACATCAGGCTGCAATGAAGGAGATAGAACGTATCAAAACCGAAAAGGTATGGCAGAAAGGACAGCCGAAGGAATATTATACGGAACTAACTGATACTCTTCGTACTTATATCAAAGACCGTTTCGGATTTAATGCTCTAGAAATGACTTCTTCTGAAATTATTGATAAATTGTTGGAAATGAATGATAAGGAGGCTATATCTGATTTGAAGGTTCTCTTCCAGACTGCCGATTTAGTGAAGTTTGCCAAACATGATCCTCAGATGAATGAGAATGACGCAAACTTAATCAATGCTATCGACTTTATCAACGAAACGAAACAACCGGAAGAGGAAAACCAGAAACCGCAGCCAACAGAAATTACCATCATTGAAAAGCGCTCTTTACGCGTCAAAGTAATGCTGATTTGCGGAATTACACTTTTATCAGTAGCATTGATTGGTACCTTTATATATATAGGTATGCAGATATACAATCTTTTTGTATAAAGAATGTGTAACTTGAATACTAAATAGTAAACTGTTAAATCATAAATAAAATGGTTTTTGCCAATATTGAATATCTGTTTTTGCTATTATTACTTATACCTTATATAGTATGGTATATTCTGAAGCAAAGAAAAAGTGAAGCAACTCTTCAAATTTCGGATGCTAGAGTATATGCACATACTCCGAAAAGTTATAAGAATTATTTGTTGCATGCTCCATTTCTACTACGCATCATAGCGTTGGTATTGGTTATTTTGGTTCTTGCACGCCCACAAACGACTAATAAGTGGCAAAACAGCGAGATAGAAGGTATTGATATCATGCTGGCTATCGACGTTTCCACCAGTATGTTGGCCGAAGATTTGAAGCCTAATAGACTGGAAGCTGCTAAGGATGTAGCCGCAGAGTTTATTAATGGACGTCCGAATGATAATATCGGTATCACATTATTTGCCGGTGAGACTTTCACTCAGTGTCCATTGACTGTAGATCATGCTGTATTGCTGGATATGATTCATAATATCAAATGTGGTCTTATCGAGGATGGTACAGCAGTAGGTATGGGAATAGCGAATGCTGTAACCCGCCTGAAAGACAGCAAAGCTAAATCGAAAGTTATCATTTTGCTGACGGATGGTACCAATAACAAAGGAGATATTTCTCCGATGACGGCCGCCGAAATAGCTAAAAGTTTTGGTATTCGTGTATATACCATTGGAGTAGGAACGAATGGAATGGCGCCTTATCCTTATCCGGTCGGAAATACTGTGCAATATGTAAATATGCCGGTAGAAATTGATGAAAAGACATTGACGCAGATAGCTGGAACAACAGATGGCAACTATTTCCGGGCTACCAGTAATTCGAAACTGAAAGAAGTGTATGAAGAAATTGATAAACTGGAGAAAACTAAACTGAATGTAAAAGAGTATAGCAAGCGGGATGAAGACTATCACTGGTTTGCATTAGCTGCTTTTCTCTGTGTTTTACTGGAAGTACTGCTACGTAATTCAATACTCAAAAAGATTCCGTAAAGGTGGTTTGTCAATTGTAATTTGTCAATCGTAAAATAGTAAAGAAGATGTTTCGATTTGGAGAACCTACATATTTATATTTATTGCTGCTATTACCATTTTTAGCAGCTTTCTACCTGTATTCTAACTACAAAAGAAGGAAGAATATCCGCCGTTTTGGAGATCCGGCTTTGTTGGCTCAACTAATGCCTGATGTATCTAAATATCGTCCGGATGTGAAATTTTGGATACTTTTTGCTGCTATCGGTTTATTTTCAGTACTATTAGCACGTCCTCAATTTGGTGCTAAACTGGAAACGGTGAAACGTAAGGGAGTCGAAGTGATTATTGCATTAGATATTTCAAACTCCATGCTTGCCCAAGATGTACAGCCAAGCCGTTTGGAGAAAGCCAAAAGACTAATATCCAGATTGGTAGATGAGCTTGATAATGATAAAGTCGGTATGATTGTTTTCGCCGGTGATGCTTTTACGCAATTGCCAATTACTAGCGACTACATTTCCGCTAAGATGTTTCTGGAATCTATAAATCCTTCGTTAATATCCAAACAAGGTACAGCTATTGGAGAAGCTATTAATTTAGCGACTCGTAGCTTCACTCCCCAAGAAGGAGTAGGACGTGCCATCATCGTCATTACTGACGGTGAGAATCACGAAGGTGGCGCAGTGGAAGCTGCTAAGGCTGCCGCTGAAAAAGGTATCCAGGTAAATGTGTTGGGAGTAGGTATGCCTGATGGGGCTCCCATACCAGCTGAAGGTACAAATGATTATCGACGTGACCGGGAAGGTAATGTAATCGTTACCCGTTTGAATGAGACTATGTGTCAGGAGATTGCCAAAGAGGGAAAAGGTATATATGTACGGGTTGATAACTCTAATTCTGCACAGAAAGCTATTAATCAGGAAGTGAACAAAATGGCAAAATCTGACGTGGAATCAAAAGTCTACACGGAATTTAACGAACAATTCCAAGCAATTGCCTGGATTATTCTACTATTGCTATTGGCAGAAATATTAATTTTGGACCGCAAGAATCCTTTATTTAAGAACGTTCATCTGTTTTCTAATAAGAAATAGTTATATAGTTATGCACATGTTAAAAAGTAAATATATTCTATCTGTTGTGTTTCTGTTGGCAACAACCACTGTCTCAGCTCAGAAAGCAGAACGCGACTATATCCGTAAAGGAAACCGGCTGTTTAATGATAGTGTATTTGTAGATGCAGAGGTGAACTACCGAAAAGCCCTGGAAATAAATCCCAAATCTACAGTATCTATGTATAATTTGGGAAACACGCTTTCACAACAGCAAAAGTTTCAGGATGCCATGGAACAATATGTGTCGGCTAGTAATATAGAAAAGGATAAAATGAAACTGGCTCATATTTACCACAACATGGGAGTGCTTTTCCAAGCCGGCAAAGATTACGCTAAAGCTGTAGATGCGTATAAAATGTCATTACGCAATAACCCTACAGACCATGAAACGAGATATAATCTGGCTCTTGCACAAAAAATGCTGAAAGATCAGCAACAGAACCAACAGAATCAAGACCAAAATCAGGACCAAAACAAAGATCAACAAAAGCAAGATCAAAAACAAGACCAGAATAAAGATAAACAGAACGATCAGAAGCAAGATGAAAAGAAAGATCAGCAGCAACCGCCGAAATCTGAGAAACAAAATAATCAGATGTCAAAGGAGAACGCTGAGCAACTACTGAATTCTGTGATGCAGGATGAAAAAAACGTGCAGGATAAAGTAAAAAAACAACAGAAAGTTATGCAAGGTGGTCGTTTAGAAAAGGATTGGTAATATAAAGTTGATGATATAAATTTCATAAGCAATGAGAAAACTGATTATTATATTGATAGCATTGATAGCATATA
>ENA-UEPG01000524-UEPG01000524.1-human-gut-metagenome-genome-assembly--contig:-NODE-524-length-37483-cov-4.779313_pt1 | contig 37483 bp, 29 predicted proteins | sample MGYA00242893_ERZ507902 | MGnify/ENA primary metagenome ERZ507902 (study PRJEB26167, sample SAMN06115491) | human gut metagenome | host: Homo sapiens | place: China:Gansu | collected 2015-04-23 | study...
GGTAGTATAAAACGAATATCAGAACATGGAGATTCAGAATAATGATCGGATAAAACAAATGGGCGTTCGTTACGTGAAAGGTGAATTGAGCGAGGAGGAGATGGACGAGCTAAAACGCTGGCGAGACGAGCGAGCGGAGCACGAGGAGTTGTTCCGGAACGTGGTTTCCAGGGAGAAATTGGAGAGGGGGATTCGTCGCTTCGTGAAGACTTCGGAGCAGCAAGAGCTGGAGTGGAACCGAATTTTAAACCGGACGGTGCGAAAAAAACGGCACTCTCGGAAAATGTCGTGGATGCGTTATGCCGCTTTGTTTGTCTTACCTTTGTTGGTAGGTGGGATCGTGTATTTTTCATGGGATACTACACGGGAAACAGGGCCGGTAGTAACTTCTCCCCGAATTGTTCCCGGTGTGTCCATGGCCGAGTTGGTATTGCCGGATGGAACGAAAGTATGGTTGGATCGAGAAGCGAATCGGGCTTTGGAAGAGGGAGTGAAAAATAGCGGAGATACGCTGAATTACACGGAAATTGTTGCCAGTGGAATACAGGATTCCTGCGAGATATATCATACCTTGCGTGTTCCTCGCGGGGGAGAATATACTTTGGTGTTGGCTGACGGAACAACGGTCTACCTGAATGCCGAGTCGGAATTAAGGTTCCCGAAACAATTCAAAGGAAAGAGCCGGAAAGTGTATTTGGAAGGAGAGGGATATTTTGACGTGCAGCGTGACGAGAAGCAGCCTTTTGTTGTTGAGGTGAAACAAGTGGAGGTGCGAGTGTTGGGAACTTCGTTCGGGATTCGGGCTTACACGGGAGAGGCAAATGTGTTGACAACTCTGGTACGGGGACGAGTGAACGTGGAGGCGGGAGGAAAACAAGTGGAGTTATCCCCTGGACAACAGGCTGATTTTAATAGGGGAAATGACCGGTTAACCGTGACCGAGGTGGATGTAGAACAGTATGTCAGTTGGAAGGATGGCCGCTTGGTATTTGATAACAAGCCTTTGGAGTTTATACTGGAGGAATTGGGTCGCTGGTATTCGTTTGACGTGTTCTACACGAACAAGGAATTGAAAGGGATTCCTTATTCGTTGAATATCAAGAAACATGAGGATATCGCTCATGTGCTGAAGTTTATCGAACGAACCGGGAAGGTGAAATTTGAAATTAATAAGAATACGATTATAGTGAAATAAAAAACAAAGAGCCGTGCTGCAAACACTGCCCCTTGTCAAACTCTTTCAATCCTGCTGCAAACAGGAATTGAATTATTGTCGAATCTTAATTACAAAGTTATGAAAAAAAATCTTTATGCCTGCATAGACAGGCATAGAAAAGTAATGAAGCTTATTTTAATGATGAAGGCGACGTTTATTTTATCGGTTTTATTCGCACTGCAAGTGCATGCCGGGGTTTATTCCCAACAGGTACGGATGAGTATGGAGTTGGAGAGGGCATCGATTAAACAAATTATTAACGAGATCAAATTACACACGGAATATAGTTTCGTGTATAGTGATGCCGATTTGTCTGGAATTCAAGACAGGGATGTTTTGTTTAAAGATGCTACGATCGAGAGTATTTTAAGTAGTTGTTTGAAAGGTACGGGATTGAAATTTTCGATCGAGGAGAAGACTATCGTGATATGGAAGGAGATAATTTTGCAGCAGAAAAAAGTAGAGGAGAGAATTGTTAAAGGCGTGGTGATCGATGGCCAAGGAATACCCTTGCCTGGAGCTACTATCGTGTTGAAGGGTACGACTTCCGGTGTCGTGTCGGATTCTGTTGGACGTTTTGAGATTAAATTGCCGGAAAAAGGGGTACACGTGTTAGTTTTCTCGTTTGTGGGAATGAAAAAGCAGGAGATTCCGGTGTCCGGTAAGGAATTTATTGAAGTTGTGTTGGAGGAGGATAACGAGAATCTGGATGATGTGGTGGTGACCGGTTACCAGACGATTTCCAAGGAACGGGCAACAGGTGCTTACTCGATCGTGGATGCGGAAACATTGGGGCGGAAACCGACATCCAATCTCGCACAAGCATTGGTCGGGCTGGTGCCGGGATTGTCGGTGGTGAGCGCACCGGTCGACGGGCAGATACGTTTCGCTATCCGGGGACAAGGTACTATATCGCAAGTTACTATGGGAGGAGGCAATTGGAAGGCGGATAACGATCCGCTGATCGTAGTGGATGGTTTTCCTATCAGCGGTTATATGCTTGAAAGTGATCCGTTTTCATCCATTAACCCGAATGATGTGGAATCGGTGACCGTGTTGAAGGATGCGGCGGCAACTTCTATTTACGGGGCGCGTGCGGCAAACGGGGTGATCGTGATTACCACGAAGAAAGGCAAGGCGAAAAGCAAGTTGGAGATTTCAGCGGATGCTTACTGGTCGGTGAGCTCTCGGGCGGATTTGGACTATTTGTTTAACATGGCGTCGGCAGAGAATCAGTTTCGTTTCGAAGAATTGATGCACAAATACGATCCGATTAATCTTACAAGTAATGATCCTTACACGAGGACTTCCGCTAGGAGACGGTATATGTCGGCTCCATATGGTATGCTGTACGAGCGGGATAATAAAAAGAATCTTACCGCGGGGGAGTACGAGGCTAAAAAACAGGAGCTTATCGAATTGGGGAACCACGGGGTATGGAAAGATGATTTGAACGAGTATATTTTTCAGCGTATGATGCGTCAGCAGTACAATGTGTCGTTGCGGGGCACTGCGGAGAAGTTGGATTACGCTTTTTCGGCTTCTTATGATGAGGAGGACAGTTACCTGCAAGAGAATGGCAAGCGGCGTGTATTGCTGAATCTGGCGAGTAACGCCCGGTTGACGAAAAACCTGACATTCGAGTTGGCGGTGAACACGATGTTCAGTAGGGAGGAAAACAATGGTACGAGTATTGAAAGTGTGCGGGGATGGCTTAGTCCGTGGACTCGTTTGAAGGATGAAGAAGGAAATTTCGTGCATGTACCGACCTCGCAGACGGTGTACGAGCCTCTGTTGATGTCGGAGGAGTATTATGCGGGCAAGACTCCAACGGATTGGACTTATAACCCTGTTGCCGATCGGGATTATACGGATAACTATTCCAAGACGATGAATTACAGGGTGCAAGGTGGTTTTGAATACCGGACGGAGTGGGGACTGAATGTGAGTGCCAAGGGGCAGTATGAACAACGGCGATATCGCAAGCATATGTCTTACGAGCCGGAATCGTTTTTTGTGAGAGATTTGTATAATACGTATTCCACGTTGGGCGAAGCGGGACGGTATGTTTCTTATTTTCCGACCGGGGGCGTGTTCTCGAACGAGGGACACACGTACGAAGCTTATAATTTGCGCGGGCAGGCGGATTATAGCCTGATGAAAGATAAACACGCATTTAACGTATTGGTGGGTACGGAGGTTATTTCTGCCACGACGGAGGCGGATCCGAAAGTGATGCGTTACGGATATAACAAATATACCAATTCCGTGTTGACGGAGCTGGATTACGTGACGAAGAAAAACAATATTTTCGGGGTATCTTCGTATATGCCCTTCGAAAAGTTGGGAAGCCTGTCGACGCTGGAAGACCGTTTCTTTTCGGTGTACGCGAATGCGGCTTATACCTATGATGACCGTTATTCGGTGACAGTCAGTTTCCGAACGGATGCTTCCAATTTTCAGGCGGAAGATGTGCGTGACAAGTTTTCCCCATTTTGGTCGTTCGGTGCCAGTTGGCTGATTTCAAACGAGCGGTTCATGGAGCGGGCGTCTTGGATAGACCAGTTGAAACTGCGCGCATCGTACGGTATTGCGGGTGTGGCGGCTGGTAAGTCGGGGACCTCCAGCGTGACGACTGTGGCGGTGCATTCGGGTAGCCTTATTTATTCCGGGGGAGAATCTTTTAACACGATTGCGGAACGCGGCAACAATACATTGACGTGGGAGAAGTCGCGGACGCTGAATATCGGAGTGGACATGGCGTTTTTCGGGCATAAACTGAGCGGTAGTGCGGAGTTTTATAATAAGTATTCTTATGATGTGTTGGCGAACACGACGGTACCGGTGATTTCGCAGGGCGTGGAGTCTATGTTGTTGAACAACGCGGAGATCGTGAACCGGGGCGTGGAGTTTTCAATCGGTTCAGACTTGCCTGTTGCGGGAGATTTGAGTTGGAGTGGGGTACTGAATTATTCATACAACCACAATGAATTGAAAAAATTCGGTTATAGTGGGCCTTACATGGCGGTTGGCAATTCCTACGTGGTAGGGCGTCCGATTGATTCTTACTCGGTTTTGAAACCGGCGGGGTATTCGCCGGAAGGTTACGTGTTGTTGGGAGGAAAAGATGGTTCGCGAGAACCCATTCTGGATGAAGAATCTTCGCATATGATGGATTTTGTGACTCCTCGGGAAGGGCAAACGCTTGATGACAATAATTGGGCTTACTATTTGGGGGCAGCAGAACCGAAAAGCACGTTGAGTTTCAGTAATATGTTTAGCTGGAAAGGGTTGACTTTCTCTTTTATGCTCACGGGACAGTTCGGTTATTATGTCATGACGAGTTATAGTGATAGTTTTTCGCCTGATAGCAGAAATCTTGCAGCTTATTCCGATCGTCTGGACAAGGCTTTTGAGGTGTATGACGAGGGGTATGCTAACCAAATGTCTTATTCCGAGTTGCCGCTCTATAACGATGATAATAAAACTAATTTCGTGAGTGGTCGGGGATATTCGAGTACGATAGGTGTTGCCATGTATTTCAGAAACAGTTTTATAAAAGGGGATCATATCCGTTTGAACGAGGTGTTTTTGGGATATGACTTGCCGCAAAGTTTGTTGTCAAAACAAGGGGTATTCAGTCGTATTAATGTTTACGCGCAGGCGAGCAACTTGGGATTGATTTGGAGTGCAAACGGGAAAATGGATCCTAATTATCCGCTTGGGAGTTTGAAGCCGATGCCGGTTTTTACGTTTGGTTTGAAACTCGGTTTCAAGAGTTGGTAAAATGAGTATGAATGGATAAAAAGTAAGAAGTATGAAAAAAATATATATTATTATTGTCTTGCTGGGAGCTATAGTATTAGGTTCGTGCAGTGATTTTCTGGATGAGACGACGGATAAGTCGGGTAGTGCCTACATATACCATATGGATCAGCTCTATGGGCTGACCGGAAGTACCGATCTTTATTTGTTTTCTAATGTCAGTGATGGGGAAGGGATTTCTGGTACAGCCTATTTGACGGAAGCTCTTCCGTTATCGGATGCGGTGGAACTGACACCGGAGTTTTACGTGTACGGATTGTTGGCAGGAGAGCCGACTACCTATGACACGTATTGTTGGAAAGGAGAATCGTTGACAGCATCGATGAATATGATGTGGACTTGGACACCGGTTTGGGAACGAATTTATCGTTTTAATACGGTGTTGGAGTATCTGGACAAGGTGATTCAGACGACAGAAGCCATCCGTAATCAAGTGGAAGGTGAAGCCCGTTTCGGTAGGGCGTACTATCACTTTATGCTGTTGACGCAGTATTGCTTGTGGGGGGACGATAAGCCAGGTATCGGTTACCGGGACAATACCACGACGGGAGAGGTTCCCGGACGGGAAACGGTAGCTTACACGCTGGAACACATCTATGAGGATTTGAGACTGGCGGAAGAAGCGTTGATTAAAGCGGGACGCACGACGTTTGACCGGACACATAATTTTCGTCCGACTGTGCCGACGCTGCAAGCGTTTCGGGCGCGGGTTGCCCTGTATCGGGGGGATTATGAGTTGGCATTGTCGAATGCAACGGAAGCGTTGAAAGCACATAGTACGTTAGTGGATTTTAAGGATGATCCCGACTATGAACTGGAACCGTGGTGGTTCATTAATGTGTTGGATGAAGAGGGGGAGGTTGTGGATGTCATTGAAATCAGTTCGATGTTTGCATTGGACGACATGGATACAGAGGCGGTAGCGAAGTACGAGGAGTTGTATTTGCCCAATATATCTTGGGAAGGGATGGGGGGTACTTGTCCGATTTCAGAGTCTTTTTATAAGCTTTGGGACCAGGAGAATGATGCTCGCTGGATACATTTTTACAGTTCTTGCACGCCTCTTCTGATGGCCTCCGGGAGTCTTGTCGAGACAGATACGAATACTTATGAAGACTATATCAGTCATGAAAAATGGCAACGATTGAAACCTTGGAATTTATACAGTTATTCGCGTTTCGCCGGTAATTCGCTTGTCGGTATGACGACAGCAGAGATGTATTTGATCAAGGCGGAGTGCGAGGCTCGGAGCGGAGAGACTGGAATGGCGGCAGAGACATTGAAAACGTTGCGTCGCACCCGTTTTATGGATGATGCGTCAGCCGAGGTGGGTGTTACTGGTAGCGTGCAGGAAGTGTTGGATGAGCGTTTGCGCGAGATGGGGGCTTTCTGGCGGTTCTATGATGTCAAACGTTTGAACGGGGCGGAGAATGCCGGTATTTACGTCCGTCGCGAGATTTTGACAGACCCGACCGATTTGAGTACACGCGTACAATTAGAAATAGCCCCGGATGACCCTCGTTGGGCATTGCCTTTCTACACGTTTGAAGCGGCGACCATGGGTTGGGAACAGAATGGAGGTTGGGAATAATAATGAATTGAATTTATCGGATGAAAATAAATATGTTTGTTGTGCTTGCAAGTTTGTTTATGGCTTGCGGTACACCTAAGGACGGGTACGTGGTAAAAGGAAGCCTGAAAAATGCGGGAGACGGGTATGCGGTGATCTCCGTGGCCGACCATACGGGCGCATCGGTGATAGCAGATACAGCCGAGATGAGCGGGGGAAAGTTTCGTTTCGAGGGTAAGACGCCTTTCGTGGCGGCGTGTTCTTTGCGAGTGGTACCGGAAGGGAAAGAAGTGTTGGATATGCTTATCGTGTTGGAGAATAGTCCGATCAAGCTGCAAGGTGATTGGGCAAATCTGGAACGGAATACCGGGGGAAGTTTCTTTATCCGGGATATGAAAGTCACGGGCGGCAAAAACACGGAGGTGTGTAATCTTCTGGATGAAGTGTATTTTTCCACCCGGAGATTGCCGGAGTTCAAGGATTATGAACGATTGGAAAAGTGGTTCGCTTCGCTGGATGAAAATGCGGAGTTGACGGACGAGGTGATGCGGAAGGCGGATACGTTGCAGGAGATAGAGGATCGTTTTCGGGAGTTGGTATTCGGAAAACAACTGGAAATCATGGCGGCACATCCGTCATCGGAAGCGGCAGCGCTGTACTTGACCCCCATGATAGACGGGATGAAGTTGGACGAGTTCGAGCGGGTATTCGGGCTGTTTGATGAGGCAGTGAGGAATAGCGAGATGTTGACCGACATACGTGAGGAATTGGAAACTCGCCAGCGTCTGGCTCCGGGACGGATAGCTCCCGTGTTCTCGTTGGCACAGCGTGACGGGCAGATGCTGTCGCTTGCCGATTTACGCGGTAAGGTGGTGTTGGTGGACTTTTGGGCAAGCTGGTGTGGTCCGTGTCGTGCGTCTTTCCCTTGGATGAGGGAGTTTTACAAGAAGTATCACGACAAAGGGGTGGAAATTCTCGGGGTCGGCGTGGATAAGGATGTGAAAGCATGGGAAAAAGCATTGGATGCGGAAAAATTACCATGGTTGCATGTACGGGATGCGAAAGTTCCGGGTGGAAAGCATATGGTAAGTGATTTATATGACGTGACGGGTATTCCGCACTTCGTGTTGATAGACCGTGAGGGGAAGTTAGTTAGATGTGGCTATTTTGAGCACGAATTGGAGGAGTTGGTGGATAAATTATTAATGGATAAGAAAACAGGAAAGTAGTTAATTTTAAAATATAAAAGAGATGAAAAAGTATTTGATATTATTGATGATGAGTGTGTTGTTCGCTTGTAACAGCCAAGCGGGATACGTGTTGAAAGGAGTGTTTAAAGGAGCGGGAGACGGTAGTGCGATTTTGAGGATGCACTCTAAAGGAAAGCTAGTGATTTGTGATACGGTGAAGATGAAGAGAGGAAAATTCGTGTTCGAGGGGGAGACCCCGTGTGTGGGATTTGCCTTGGTTACGGTGGTACCGGAGGGGAAGGAGTCAGTTCAGATGAGACTGGCATTAGAGAATAGTAAGATTGAGATGAAGGGGGATTGGAAAAATGTGGGGATGGACGAGGAGGAAGAGTTGGTTGTCAAGGGAATGACAGTTACCGGTTCTAAAAACAATGATGTAAATGAGGAGATCGGCAAACAGTGGAAAGTGGTGGAGACGTTGCCGGGGTTTACGAAATATGCGGAATTGGCAAAAAAAGTGCAGGATAACCCGGAGATATTGGAAGATACGACTTTTTATTGGGTGTATAGAAAAGAGTTTGATGCGTACATGGCGCGGGTGAAGGAAGAGCAATTGAAAATTATAGTAGCTAACCCGTCCGTGGAAACAGCTGCTTACCAGTTGTATTTTATGATGAACGAAATGCCATTGGAGCAGTTGGAGCAGATATTCGGGCTGTTTGACGAGAAGGTGGGGGAGAGCGAATTGGCGAGTGAAGTGCGAGCTTGTATCGAGTTGAGGCAACGAATAGAACCGGGACGCCCGGCGCCCGAGTTCACGTTAGCCCGGCGGGACGGTTCTTTGTTGAGTTTGTCCGATTTCCGGGGCAAAGTGGTGGTGCTTGATTTCTGGGCAAGCTGGTGTAAGCCGTGCCGTGCTTCTTTCCCTTGGGTGCGGGAGTTTTACAAGGAATACAAGGACAAAGGTGTTGAGATTATCGGTATGAGTATCGATTCGAACCGGGCTTCATGGGAGAAAGCTTTGGATGAGGAGCAGTTACCGTGGCCACAGGTAATTGACGAAACGGTGAAAGGCTCCTATCGAGTGGGAGAATTGTACCACGTGTTGGCCGTGCCGATGTTCGTGGTTGTCGACAAAGAGGGAAAGATCGTGGTGCGAGCCCACATGGAGAAAAAGGAGCTGTCGGCAGTGGTGGAAGAGGTGTTGATCTGAGTTTATTAATATCGCAAGCATGCAGACAGTTAAATTACAAACGGCTTCTCGAAATTATGCATGCTTGCATTTTTTATTTCAACTTTATTTTTTTCCCTTTCGATTCATTGTGGAAACGGTCGACAGCCGTGATAACGTAACGGCATTTAAATTTTTTGTTAGGGATGTAACATTCCGTGTAGCGGGTGACAGCGACGATATGAGTCGGGTCGTTCAGGTTGATTTTCTGGCCGGGGAAGAAACGGTAGATGACAAAATACTGAGGATTACGGGGATCTTCCCGGTCACCTCGGGCAAACCATTTTACAGTGTAGCCTTTCTCCTTGCGTTCGGCTCGGGGAGAGGCTATTTTCTTTGGACGGCCGTTGTACATGTGGGTATAGGCGGGGATAAGTGCCGGGGTGCGGTGATAGTGTTCCCGAAGGCTGTCGGCGATGCCTTGGGTGTTCCATAAGATTTCATTCGCGGGCCAGAAGCAATTGCCTTTTACGTGGCGTAAAGAGCGGGCGAGTTCCATTTTCCGGGTAAGATCGGAAGCTTTCATCGTGCGAGCCACGTCCTGCCCGATGTACAAGTGGATGTCATGAGCATTTTTGTCCCACCATTCGGTCAACGTGATATAGTCTGCAGCCGGGTGGCCGATTTCCCAGTATATCTGGGGGATGTTGTAATCGATCCATTTCTTTTTGACCCATAGGGTTACGTCGGCATACAGGTTGTCATAGTTCTGCAACCCGTTGGTATTACTGCCGCTACCGTCGGGCGTGCTTTTTTTGTTCCGGTAAATGCCGAAGGGACTGATCCCGAAACGCACCCATTCTTTCGTTTTTACGATGGTGTGTTTCAGTTCCCGGATAAGTTTATTGACATTTTCCCGTCTCCAGTCGTCCCGTTCTTCGGGTTTGTAGCCTTTCCCGTAGGTACGGAAACTGTTGTCGTCCGGGAAGGGCATCCCGTTCACGGGATAGGGATAGAAGTAATCGTCCATGTGAATGGCGTCCACGTCATAGCGGCTCACGATGTCTTCCACGATCCGGCAAATGTACTTCCGGCAAGCGGGTATGCCCGGATCGAAAAGTAACTGTTTGTTGTAGGTAACGAACCATTCGGGATGTTCGTGGTACACGTGGGTTTCTGCCAGCGTGGAGGTGCCGGAAGTCCCGGCGCGAAAAGGATTAAGCCAAGCATGAAATTCCATGTTACGGCGGTGACATTCTTTGATCAGGAAAGCCATGGGATCGAACAGGGGATCGGGTGCAACGCCTTGTTTGCCCGTGCAGAAACGGCTCCAAGGTTCTATTTCCGACAAGTACCAGGCATCAGCTTCAGGACGGACTTGGAAAATGATGGCGTTGATCCCGCAGGTTTGTAGCAGGTCAAGTTTACGGATGAAATCGGCTTTCATCTCTTTCGATGTCATGTTCGCGTATTCGCTTTGGAAAACGGTTTGAATCCATGCCCCGCGGAATTCTCGCTTGGGGGGCTTTTGTGCCGATAAGGTGGTTATGCCTAGGATCAGGAATAGAGTGAGTAACCGGATATGTTTCATGCCTTTTGATTTATAATGTCGCGAATATAGTTATTTGTCAGAATAAAAGAAAGGGAGACTATGATGTCTCCCCAAAGTGATGGATTTAGATGTACTATGGTGTGAATGGGATCCGGTCGATCCCTCGGCGGGATTAATCCAGTCGTTGGATTAATTGTTCCATTTGTGCTTTTATATGTAGTGTTTCTTCTGATTCTTTTTTAGGTTTCAGCGTGAGTATCTGGCGGGCACATTCCAGTGTCTTGTCCCGCAGGCCCATTTCAAGGTACAATTGGGCCAGTAGGAAATTGGGATACACAAGGTTGGGAACCATGTGATGTGCTTTTTGAAAATACTGTTCTGCCAGTTGATATTCGCCCAGTGCTTGGTAGCTCTTGCCGATACGATTATAAATCTGCGGGTCAGGGAGAATTTGTGCCACTCGTTGAAGGATGGCGATACTCTCTTCATGTTGCCCGGTTTGTGACAAGGCGTACCCGTATTCCATGAAAAAATAGGGGTGACGTAGCGTGTTTGTTAGCGGGGCGTATATCTTAGCTGCCGTGGCATATATTTTCATTTTATAGTAAAGACGTCCGTGGGCCCATTGTTTGTATGCTTTGAACATCGTGAACTGGGGGTAAACGATGGTGGTCGTGATCCCGATCAAAAGTAGAGAGGTCATGATCGGTATAACTTTGGGTATTCTTTTTCTTGCGGGCTGAATGTCTGAGGTCCCGAGAGCGATTAACAGTACCAACAAGATCGAGAGGGATAATGATTGGATAGGGGAATTGATGAATCCCGCAAGGATAAAAGCAATTAAGGCTCCCGTGATAGCCAGTTTCTCCGGGTGTTTATCCATGTTCCTGAATCCGGAGAACAGGACGGAAACGATGAGGCCGATAAACAATAATGTCCCGATGATTCCCGTGCCGGTTGCCAGTTGAATGAAGTCGTTCACCGGGCAGTTGGGATTTCCGGCAAGGGCTACTTCCTGTTCGGTTGGTTCTCCTTGTTCAAAATAGATTGTTTGGGCATCCCCGAATGCTTTTCGGAAATTCCCGATCCCGACACCAGTGATCGGTTTTTCCTTCAGCACTTGCAGGGATATTTTCCAGGTTAACAGATGTTCGTTTATTTCATCTTTCCGTAATCGATAAAAAACGGTGGTAAGCAAGCCTATCACGAGTAAGAGAGTGAGCCCGGATATGGCAGTTCTTTTGTGACTTCGGAGTATAGAGGCCTTTATAAAGGAGTGAAGGTCCAGTTTAAAGTACAGAACAAATAGCCCGCTACATCCTGCGATAAACCATGCGGATGGGATTCCCGTAAACGGTAGTATGGATAGAATCCCGATTAGTCCGAGGGCAGAAAGAAGGAATAAAAGAATATCGTCAACAATTTCCAGTCTCACGTGTTCTTCATCAGTTCCGGTAAGGAGACGAGTGTAACCGTATTTTAATTTCTGGAATAACGTGATGGTCCAATAGAGAGCTATGGGTAGAGTGATGGCCAGAAACATGGCATAGGAGTTCGTGTGGGGTAGCGAGCCTGAGAGCGTGAAGTCTTTTTGCATATCGGGGATATGGGCGTACAATTGGCAATATCCCCAGATCACTTCCAGTAGTGCGAAAGCAATCAGCACGAATTGGAATATCTTGGTGGCTTTTTTATAGTGGTGGAAAAAGATGTCGAAGAAGAAAAAGGAAATGATTACTAGCAAAAATATTTTCGCGTTCATCATTTCCATGTTAGAGTAGCGGGATATGTCAATAATCACTACAGTCAAAATCCCTATCATTATTGACTTGGTTATGTCGATACTCGCGACCGACATAGAGTAAAAAGCAAGACCGAATGTTATAACTCCCGTGAGTAATAACGTGGAATAGAACCAGAAATATTTGGCAAGCGTTAGCCCGTTCATTCTGTCAGGATCAATTACCAGTATGGTCATAACCAGTAATATGAATCCGGTGAAAGCGATCGGGTATGCTATGTCTCGTGTTTCTCTTGCCATGGTTTAATCTAACGATTCGTTTCTCCGTGGTATTATTTGCCGTTTCCGGGTAAAGGCCCTTGGAAGGAAACCTGTCTGAGACATCATTCCAAGGACCGGTCTCACGCGGAAATTAATCCAATGTATATTTGATTAACACTGAATTTGGGTTGTTTGTCAAACCGTAAATTGCATTCTCTTCTTTGTTGAAAGAAATAGAGGTGAACGGATTTCTTAATAAATAAGTGTGGACGTGATTGCCCTCCCAGTCGAACACAACAATCCGTTCACCGTATACTATCTGGTCTTTATATTTGCGGTAACTTCTACCGGAATACAAGGCGTATATGTACTCGTCAGTAACTTCAATGTCACAGAACCCGAAGAGATTGTCTGTGGAATAGGCAACGGGCGTTCTCCGCATGTTTTTAACTGTGGCTTTCGGAGAATAAAGATTCAGCTCGGCAACGCGAGTGATATTGGTGCAAGGTATGAGAGAGCAGAAATCGATGATGCCACTCTGCATATTCGCACAGACAAATTTTGTTCCGTCGGGTTTTATCTTGATGATATTACTGGCAAATAAAGCACTTCTTAAAGTATCGTTTATGGTGCGATAACTCGGTATTTCTGGGTAACTTAAAAAGTATTCTTCGCTATTGTTGTTCATTAAACCGTATCTACCTTCGTCAAACATTCCGGTAGAGATAATTGTCGAGCCTGATTTTGCCACGCAAAGGTGTTTTTTATCCTTGGGCATATCAATAAATTTAGGCCCGAATTCAGATTGTCCGAAGTGATTTAGATCGAATTCAACTAATCTGTCATTTCCAAAGTCATAGGCGGAAAGGAGTCCTTTGTCGTCAAGGGTCATCGTGAGAATATAGAGTCCCCGATCCGCACCCATTCCCGTTGGCAGATAACTACCTAGTAACTTCCCGTTTTCTTGGTATATGGAGATTTTATTAAGTCCGTTTCTATCCAATACAATAAACAAGGAATCCTTCTTGATAATTTTTGTTGGGTTATAGATTCCAATTTCATCTAAGTTAATTGTTTCTCCTAATTGGTTCAAGGAGATTGCACGACTTGTACTGAATAATGGATTATCCTGTTTAGTAACCTCGTGTTTCTCTTCAGAACAGCCGAATACGAGAAATAAAGCTATAATTATAAATGCTACTTTTTTCATGATATATTATTCGAGTGATAAACCTGCGTAAAATACGGGATTGCCATCTTTGTCGTATGTCATACATACTCCTCCGGGAGATTTGCATGGATTGTCATCATCATCTTCGTTATTTCCAAATGCTTCGATATTTTGAATTTTTATATCTATATTCGTAGAATCTTTCCTTAGACCTACATTTGTTAATGTAAGTACTAATGTTATAGATATGAAGATTATTATTAATACTATTTTTTTCATTTGTACTGGTATTTGATGTGAGACAAAAATAGAGGATGGATTTGATTTAAATTGTATCAAATTTGTATCTATTTTTTGTTAATTTATCTAAATGGTTTTAGGCTGTGCTAATATGTGTAATAGAGAATATTTTCTATATTTTTGTGTGTATTTATTAAAACAAGGGTTTATGAATAGAAGAATTCATGTTGTTTGGGGTGTTTCGATTTTTGCTATACTTTGTTTGTTGATATTTCAAGGTTTTTGGCTGAATAGAATGATTGAGTTCAAAAAAATAGAGTATTTGAATTTGATTAATAATATTTTATCTGGAGCAATAGAATCAGGATTTGAAGAATATGTGGTTGGAAATCGAACTATATCTAACAATTCTGTACGTGTTAGTATTCATTCTAGTGATAATAAACTAAAGTTTGTTTGGAAAGGAGACACGACAATTGTTGATTACGATAAGGATGCTGGTTATCTAGGTGTGTTTCGGAAAGTATGTTATGACTTGATACAAGAACAGTCCTCTGAAAATATTAATATGTTAGATAGTGTATGTGGTTCTATTTTTAGGAATAATGGTATTAAGGATGAATATGTATTAGAATTAGTAGATACAAAAAGTGGGGATATAATTGCATCAACAGGTAATAGGGCTTTGGGGATAGAAAAGAAACTTGTTTCTAATATGGTGGAATTAGGATTGAAAAGTCATCATGGTGTGATTGTTTATTTTGATATGCCCTATAAAACGTTTTTTACACAAATGACGGGAGTGTTGATTAGTTCTTTCGTCTTGTTCGTGTTATTGATTGTGTGTTTTATTTACCAGATCAAAACGATCCTCGTTCAATATCAGATATCTAAGATTCGGGAAGAATTTATGAGTAGTATGGTTCATGAGTTGAAACTTCCGTTGTCTGCTGTTCAAAATGCTTTTTCCGGGATTATCTCATATGGTGTTGATAATTTGAAGGATAAACAACGAATTTTGTTAAATGCGGCACATAAACGGGTGGATCAATTGAATAATTTCGTGTATAAATTATTAATTGTTTGGAAACAAGGGTTTAAAATATCGTGGAATAGATTAAATTTGCGAGAAACTATTGATTCACTGGTTGCGTTGTTTGATCCGATGTTAATGGGAAAGAATGTCTCTATCAAGGTTGACTATCAGTTGAGCGTTGATGTGATTGAGGCGGATGATATTCATTTCCCGAATGCCATAAACAATTTGATAGAGAATGCTATCAAATATTCGGGTGATCCTGCAAAAGTCGAAGTCGTGTGTCGGGAGGTAGATGGGATGATTGCGATAGACGTTAAAGATAACGGAATTGGTATCCCGGAAAAGTTCAGGGAAAAGATTTTCGAACGGTATTACAGGATTCACCACGGTCGTTCGACTGACGTGCATGGTTTTGGAATCGGTTTAAGTTACGTGAAACAAGTGATCGAAGCGCATGAAGGAGTTATTCGAGTGGAAAGTGAAGTCGGTGTAGGTACGACTTTTACCGTGATGATTCCTTTGGTGAAAGATGAAAACGATTAACGGTTGACAAACGGGAAAATGGTTAAAATTTTGTATGCGGAGGACGATGCCATGCAGGCAAGGACTTGCATTGATTATTTGAAAAGAGCCGGGTATAAAGTAGTTCATGCTGCCGATGGAGAACAGGCCTTGTGGTTGTATCGCAGGGAAACGCCCGATTTAATTTTGATGGACGTGATTATGCCCAAGATGAGCGGGGTTGAGGTCGCTAAAAAGATTCGGGAAGAGGATTTCTCGACCCCGATCCTGTTTATCAGTTCTTTGACGCATTCTCAACACGCTATTGATGGTTTTGACCTAGGGGCGAATGACTACATCCGTAAAGAGGTTCTGCTGGATGAAGTTGTTGCACGGGTGAACCGGTGTTTGAAGAACGTGGGAATGTTGAAAGTGGAGACCGATTTCGTGAGAATTTCCGATAATATTTCGTTTAACCCGATTCGTCGTTACCTAATTATAAAAGGGGAGACGAATCAGCTTACCCCGATGGAAACAAGAGTGTTGAAAATATTATGCTTGAAGAAAAATCAATATGTGGATAAGGAGGAACTGGTCAAAGAGGGATGGGGAAATGATTTTAAAGAGTCTTATCGTTATCTGGACAAGGTAATAGCCCGTTTAAGAAAATATTTACCCAAAGGTGGAGCCGTTGAGATTGTCACGTCATGGGGAAGGGGTTTCGGGTTGATGGTTAAGAAAGACTCTAATGAAAGTTAGTCAATCGATTCTCCATACTTTACTTTATTATGGGTTTACATCCTTTTATTATGCTAGGCTTATCTGTTCGTTATTTCTTCGTTCTTATAGAGCGTCACTTTATCGATAGGATATCGAAGGGATAACGAATAGATGTAAGAATTGGTAGGGAGTAAGTCATGAATAATGCAAAGCGACTTTAAATCCATTGTTTTTATATATTTTAACAAAAAAGAGGTACAAATTTGCTACAAATTCTCCTAAAATTATTGTATAGATTTAGACCCTGACTTTATAACGAGAAAGTGTGGGGTGTGTTTATAAAGATCAGCCGAGGAATATATTTTTTAGAATTGTATTTTTTTAACTTCTGATTGCAATATGAAAACAATTCAAAAATTATTGAAACGGAAAAGGCGTGATCTGAAAAGTAAATCTTTTGCTGCTTTTTCTTTGCCGGAATTACTGGTGGTGTTAGTGATTATCGGCATTCTGGTGTTAATTGCGTTGCCCAACCTGATGCCTTTGATCTCGAAGGCCAAGAGTACGGAAGCGCAACAGCAACTCGTGTTTCTTCACACGTTGCAGAAGAGTCATTTTTACACGAATTCCCGTTATTCCACCTCGTTGAGCGACTTGGATTTCGAGCAGGCCAAGTTGGTGACAGATGGGGGAAATGCGAATTACAAAATCGAAATTATCGAGGCGAACGAGAAAGGATTTCGGGCGAGAGCCACTGCCGTCGTTGATTTTGATGGTGACGGGGAGTATAACGTGTGGGAAATTAACCAAGACAAGGAGTTGAAGGAGATAACGAAGGACTAACCGAAAAAAGTATGGAATTGCTGGCTTTTGTCCCGCTGGCCTTTATGATCCGTTCGGATTATAAAGAGCGGGTGATTCGCATATATCCATTATTGTTTTTCGGGATTTTGACCGTGACTGGTAGTGTGTGGCGATGGGGATGGGAGGAGAGTGTGGTACGTGTCGTGGGCGGTGTGGGGGTATTGGCATTTCTGATGGGAGGGGTATTACTTTATTTGTTACTGAAATACCGAAGAAGGATAAATCCGTTTCGTGAGTATATCGGGACGGGGGACGGGGTGTTTTTGCTTTGTCTGACCCCTTCTTTTCAATTGATGGAGTTCGTTCGGTTTTTGATTATTGCCTTTGCACTAACTTTAATGACTTGGATTTTAGGCCTGTATAAAAACAAGTCCAAGCGAGGAATCCCGTTAGTGTCAACGGTGGGAGTTTGTTACGCTTGTTATCTTGTGTATTGTTTTATCTGTAATTGATCGTGTTATGAAAGAATTTGCTGTAGCCACGGAGGCCTTGGAATTACTGACGTCCAGGGAGGCTAGGGAGTACCGTTTGATTCCTTTTGAGATAAAGGGAGATCAGCTTGGGTGTTATGGCGAGAAAGGATATGATTATGAGAATATCGTGATGGAAGTGGAGGTTTTGACGGGCAAGCGTTTGAAGGTGGAGTTTTTAGCAGAAGAGGAGTTTGCTAGGTTGTTAGGGCGTCATTATCGTCAGGAATGTCAGGCACGAAACCGAGGGGCGGTATCGCTTACAGGAAGGAAAGGTTTTTTGCATGATTTAATCGAGGAGGCTTACCGGGAACACGCGAGTGATATTCACTTGGAGGCGTACGAGGATCGGTGTCGGGTGCGTTTCCGAATTGACGGTAAGTTGTTGGAACGGCACGTGATCGAGAAGGGAAATTACGCGACTTTGGTGAATCAGGTGAAGATATTGGCGAATCTGGATATATCGGAAAAGCGTTTACCGCAGGATGGGCGTATCCTGCATGATTCGGGAGGGTGCCGATTCGACGTGCGCGTGTCTTCCTTGCCCACGATTCATGGAGAGAAGATCGTGATGCGGTTGTTAACCCGGCAAATAGAGTTGCTTGATTTGAAAAACCTGGGATTTAGTCCGGGACAATTGGAGGCTTATTTGTCGGCGATACGTCATCCGCACGGGTTGGTTTTGATTAGCGGTCCCACGGGATCGGGAAAGAGTACCACGCTGTATGCCACGCTCCGGTTGTTGAATGATGTCGTGAGTAATATACTGACGATCGAGGACCCGGTGGAATATACCTTGGAGGGGGTGAACCAAGTTCAGTTGAAAGAGGAGATCGGGTTGACCTTCACGAGTGCTTTGCGTACTTTTTTGCGGCAGGATCCGGATGTGATTATGCTGGGGGAGATCCGGGATGCCGATACGGCACAGATGGCGATACGCGGTTCTTTGACCGGGCATTTGATTTTCTCGACGATTCACACGAATAGTGCTTGGGGAAGTGTTTCCCGTTTGATAGATATGGGGGTACATCCTTATCTGATTTCCGATACGTTGATTTTATGTATGGCGCAACGTCTGGTGCGTTTGCTTTGCCCGGAGTGTAAAAGAGAGATCGAACCGGATGAACACGCGAAGAGATTACTGGGTGCGGATTTTCAATCGGGTAAATTATATCGGGCCGTGGGGTGCGAACATTGTTACTACACGGGATATAGTGGACGTAAAGCTATTTATGAAGTGATCCCGATAGACGATGAGTTAGCCGGGGCAATCCGGACAGCCGAGAGTGAGGTGGGGCATTTGCTGGAAGAACGTCATATACAGACATTGCAGCAATCGGCGATCGGGTTGTTGAAAGCGGGAATGACGTCGTTGGAGGAAGTGTTACCGTTTGTAAGTTAAAAGTTAAAAGCTAAAAACTAAAGTTATATGATAAGGATGGTGATAAATATTAGGAGCATTGGGATGGCATGCATGCTCTTGTTTTGTTGTTTTGTCGTGAGGGGACAGGCGGGAGCACCCAAGGTGTGTCTTGATTCTGTTCGTGTGAGGTTAGAGCGGGCGGCTCGTTTGGATAGCACGTATTTTTCGGAAATAGATTTGTCAATAGGGCATTTGTCTATCGGGGAGTTGTTGCGGAATATTGCTCGGGTACATGGGGTTAATTTGTGTGTGAAGGTGGATGAGGGGCGTATGGTGACTTGTAATTTTAACCGGGCGAGATTGATTGATTTGTTATATTTCCTGTGCCGGGAGTATAATTTGGAATTGGATGTCGTGGGGAATATAATTTCTTTAAGCGAGCCGGTCCCCTTGGTTGTTGCCCCGCGGGAACCTAAAATCGAGACGGATAGTACGAAAAAGCGGTTGTATTATGATTTGCTGGATGACGGGTTGGTGGCTGTCATGAAACGGGTGACTGCGTTGACCGGGGAGCATGTGGTGATACCGAAGTCATTGTACGGGAATCGGGTATCCGGCTATTCCGCGGGATTACCGGTGCTTGAAGCCATACGAACGCTGGCCTCGGTGAACGGGTTGGAGATAGAGCGGGATAAAAATGGCGTGTGGAGGTTCGAGGCTCCACTTCCCCCGGCGGGAGGAAATCCGGCATTGGCATCTTCTTATGTCAAAAGGAGAAATTTCACGCCGGATCAAGTGAACGTGGATAGCACCGGAAGGGTGAGCGTATCTTTGAATCGGGGAAATATTCATGACGTGGTGCTGGAAATATTCGAACGTCTGGGAATGAGCCGCCTCTTTCTTACCTCTTTGGATCAACAGACCTCGGTGTTCGTGAAGGACGTGGACGTGCCGACCCTGTTAAATGTTTTGTTCGCGGGGACACCTTTCACGTATCAGGTGGAAGGAGGTATATATATTTTCGGCTCAACGACGAAAGATAAGACTCTTGTTACCACACGGGTTGTTCCTTTACGTTACCGGACGGTGGATAAGGTGGTTGAATTAATTCCCACGGCATTGAAGCCGGCCGGGACACAAGTTCAGATGTTTGCCGAGCAGAACAGTATTATTGTTAGCGGTACGAGTCGGCAGGTTGAGCTGGTGGAGCGTTTTCTGGAGTCGATAGATCAAAGTGTCCCGCTCGTGACGATCGAGGTGTTGATCGTCGATAGTAAGAAAAGCGTGATTCACGAGGTGGGTATCGAGGCCGGAATCGGGAAAGACGGACCCGCTACAACTGCCGGGACGTTAAGTCCGGGGGTGAATATGTCTTTATCGGCAACTTCAATCAATAGGTTGATTAATAGTTTTAACGGTTTCGGGTCGATTAACTTGGGGAAGGTTACACCTGATTTTTACATGAGTTTGCAAGCGTTGGAAGCGACCGGGAATATAGAATTGCGTTCAACCCCGAAGTTATCAACAAGTCCAGGTTAGAAGCCCCTTTCAGAAAATCTTCGTTAGGAGGTACAGACTAATTACTACGGGTCGCAAACACCTGTTCCCTCGGAATCCTACACGTGGAAACCGGTAGAGGCTAACCTGAAACTCGATATTACTCCTTTCGTGAGTAGGGATGGGAAAATCACGCTTCAAGTGAAAATCGAACAGAGTCAATTCACGGAACGGGAGGGAAAAATAGACGAGGAAGCCCCTCCGGGAGCGGTGACCCGTAGTTTCGAGTCGCAGGTGCAGGTTCGTGACGGGGAGATGGTTTTGTTGGGAGGTATTGATAATAATACACGGGAGAAGTCATCCAGTGGAATTCCTTTTATTGCCCGGATACCGGTGTTAAAGTGGTTGTTCGGGAAGACGAAGAATAATAAAGTCGATCAGAAATTGAACGTGTTTATAAAGCCAAGTGTGATTTATTGAATTAGAAGCCCAATGAACAGGATAGGAAGATTGGAAAAAATGTTAGACCGGATCTCGGTGATCTTTGCTTTTTTGCAACAGGACGGGGCGATGAAACTGGATGTCGTCAGACTTGTCCGGGGGAAGAGTGGCGTGCGGGTAGAGGAGGTGCAAGAGGTGATCGCGGGGGATATCGGGGAGATGAAGTTAAAGGAGCCGACATTGTTCGTGGTGGCCGGGCACGGGATTATTCGTAAGGTTTTTCACGAAGAGGATGAAGACGGGATAAGAAGGGTGACGGAAAATGAGGATATAATATGGGAACGTTTTGACCGGGATGACGGGGAACGTGTGATCTGTTTTACCCGACGGGATAAAATTGTCCTCTTGGAGGAGGAGTTACATGGGTATCAAGTTCCCGTGATAGAAACTTGTTTATGGGGAGTCCGGCCTGGTGAAGAGATTTTACCCACGAGTCGGGAAAGGGTTCGAGAATCGGCTATCGGGTTGGCGGAAAGATTTTATCATCGGGGAGTAACGTGGAGTGATTTACTGAAAGGAGGGAAACGGGGCGACTCGTTAGCGGCGTTGATAGCGGGGAAAATCAAATTGGTTGCTTTGCTTTGTCTGTTGGGATTGCTGGTCGTGAATTATATGTGGAATACCTCTGTCCGGGAGAAATATGCGAGTCTGCAATTGGAAATTGCTTCTTTGGAACGGGATGTCTCGAACCGGGAAGAATTGTCGAGGGAAATGGAACGAGTGGTTCGGGAATTCGAGGGAAGCGGGACGGGGCGAGTGAGTGTCGTGTTGGATCGTGTAGCAGCTCTTGTTCCCCCGGCAGTGAATCTGGATATGCTGGTCGTGAATCCGTTGTTGAAAGGGTTGGAAGAGGGGAAGTCTGTCGTGACGAGAGAGGGATGCCTTGAATTATCCGGGGTGACGGCCGATCCGGGGCAAGTTACTTTGTTCACGGGTAGCTTGTCATCAAGTGCTTTTGCACGCCAGGTGAAATTGGTCTCTTTGGATAGGAACCGGGAAACAGGGTGGTTTAATTTTAAAATATGGATCGGGTTATGAAAAAGTGGAAACAACATCAAGGATTTTTACAACTGGTCGGGCTGATAATTATCGTACCGTTAGTGGCTTGGGTGTTCGGATTCCGGCAAACCGTGAAACTTTGGAGAGCGTGTAACGCCCGTCAGGAAATGGTCAGTCGTTTAGCGGAAAGTCGTTCCGGGGTGGGAAACGAATTGCCGGGGAGCGTGTCCGGGAAACAGATTCTGAATAACGGGGTGTTGCTCGGACAACTGGAACGACCGATTCGGGATAACGGGGTGAAGATGGTAAAATATACGCCTTATCTTACGCGGGAAGAGGGAAAATTACAAGTACATACGGGGGAGCTCGTGCTTTCCGGGAGTTTTACTTCCCTGTTGAGAGTGATGCATTATATGGAAAAGGAAGGGCAGCCGGGAAAAATCGTTTCTGCCGGGTTCCGTTTGTTTGATGATCGGGCCAAGAAGGAACGACAGTTAAGGATGACGCTGGTTGTTCAACAATTAACAATGGAAAATTAAATATATCATGAATATGAGAGTAGTAAGAATTATCACGGGAATGTCTTTATTGACTTTATTTTTTGTCATGGGTTGCAGGGATGTGTTCGAGAAAGATATATCGGAAAAAGAGGTGGTACTTGTCGCCCCGGCGGATAGCGTGGAAACAACTCGTGCCACGTTGACTTTTGCGTGGGAGGAGCGGGATGGTGCAACGGGCTATCGCTTGGTGGTTGTGTCGCCTTCTTTTGATAGAATCGAGTTGTACGTGCTTGACACGTTAGTAGAGGGAAATCAGTACGCGTATACGTTGGAACCGGGGAGATATGAGTGGGGCGTGAGGCCGGAGAACTCGGCATACGAGGGAATTTACCGATGGCGGGTGTTGACCGTGCTTGAGAATATGGAAGAACAACAACCGGAGGAATTGCCATGAAAGCGTTGAAAAATAAAAAGTTGATACCCGTACTGCTTGTCGTGGCAGTTGGCGTGTGGGGTTTGATCATCTACCGGGTGGCGGTGTATAGTGGCGGGGGAAGGGTGATGACAAAAATGGCGGAGAAAAGACATGCGATCACGAACGAGGAGTCCGACACGTTGTTCCTGAATTACCGGGATCCGTTTTTGGGGACGGTTCCCCGGGGCGTGAAACAACCGTCTCCCCGGGTGCGGGCAAAAGCTACCGTGGAAGAACCGGATTCTCCTCCCGGGTTTCAATTTGCCGGGAGAATACGAAAGGGGAAACGGGATTTTTGGTTGATGAAGTCGGGAGACAATACGCGGCTGGTATCCGTGAAAGAAAAAAACGTTGACGGGTACCGGGTGGAAGGAGTTTACCGGGATTCCGTGTGTTTGCGAAAAGGAAGGAGAGTGTATACGCTTAAAATGGAGTGATCATGGTCAAACTTCTCAAACATGATTTTTCTGCTTCGGTACTGGCTACCGTGTTGGTGGTGAGTACGCTCCTGTTGTTGGGGGTGTTGATGGTGATCGAACTGTGGAATTTTGATCTCGTGAGATATAATCTTTATCATCAGGGCGAACAAGCCCGGGCGAACGTGGAATCCGGCTTCCTGCTTTACTCGCGGGATAGTACCTTGTCCTACCGGTGGGAAGGAGATAGTTCCGTGCTGTTGTTCGGACAACGGGAAGATTCGAGAGTGCGCTATTCCCGACAACGTTGGGGAATGTATGAAGTCGTGGAAGTGCAAAACGGGAGACATCGTTCTGTTCGCCTTCTGGGTAAAAAGGCCGAGAGTTTTTGGCGGGCAACGTTATACGTGCCGGAGAATAACCGGGCGTTTTCGGTGACGGGAAGGACGTTCGCGGAAGGTGATGTTTATCTTCCTCGTAACGGGATTTCTTACACGCAATTACGGTCGGAATTCTTCAAAGGAAGGGCGTTAGATAAAAAACAAATAAAAACGAGCGAGGAGCGGTTGCCATCGTTGGACGAGGAGTCGCGGGATGTGGTCAACGGGTTATTGGATTATGCTGGGGAGAGAGAATGGCTGGAAAATGGTTCCGTGTTACAACGAGGGTTTCAGGAATCGGTTGTTTGCGTGGAAGTGGGGGAATATCTTTCCGGCGTGCGGGTGAGTGGCCCGGTAATACTTTATGCCTCGTCGATGTTATTCGTGGAGGAGAATAATCGTTTGGAAAACGTGATTATTGTCGGAGATCGAGTTGAGTTTGCCGATGGCTTCTCTGGGTGTGTTCAAGTGTTTGCCAGAGACACCATCCTTTTAGGGAATCAAGTATGTTTGAAAGCCGGGTCGGGGCTTTATGTCCGCCAAGGGGAAGAAAAGGGATTTATTCGCTTGGGGGAGGAGTGCGAGGTAAACGGATACGTGATCGCGGGAGCGAAAGTGAGCGAGGGGGAACAGAAACAGCTCTTGTACTATCAACCGGAGTCTTCCCGGGTGCGGGGATTGTTGTACGTGGACGGTATAGCGGAGGTTCACGGGTTCGTGACGGGTAGTTTGTATGCCCGGGAGTGTTATTATTTTGCTCCGGAGGGATATTACTCGGGGATATTGTATAACGTCGTGTTGCCGGGTAACCCGGGGATGGCTTATCCCTTGTGGATGCGGGGGCCTTATGAAAGGAGGGAAGTGAAATGGCTGGATTGAACCGAGAGTTGCAAGCTTCGTCATTGTTAGAATGTATCGTGGCGGCCGTGATCTTACTGGCGAGTTTCATGATCACGATGGAGACCTTAACCCGGGTTACCCTGACGGGAGATGATCCGGCGGAGAATGTTTCCATGGAACTGACGGCCCGGCAGTGTCGTCGAGAATACGGGGACGGCCTTCATCTTCCGGGAAAATACACGAGAGAGTATGATTGGGGGACTGTAGAGATCGTGATTACGGATTACTCGTTCGGGATCCGGCAATTAACCGTGACGGCTTTACCTGTACGGGGGAGAAAGTCGATGAAGTATGATTACCTGATAAAAGTAGAACCATGAAGAGGAGATTTTCATACACGCTTGCCGCTTCCACGCTGGTCGAGATGTTGATCGTGATCATCGTGTCGGGCATCTTGTTTATTGCCTTGTTTGACGGGGTGAACCTCGTCAGACGTTACACGAATCGGTTGAACAAGACGCTTGCTGCCGGGAATTCGTTATTGGATAGTTACCAGCAACTGGATCACCTTTTTCTATCATGCGATAGCGTGATCGGTGGTCCCGAATCTTTTTGTTTTTATAAGAGTGGGGAGCGTTTGGTTCTCGTGGAGCACCGGGATTCTTTGCTGGTTTGTACCCGGTCAATCGGGGTGGATACGTTGTTCCGGGAGGTGGAAGAGATCCGGATTGTACCCGTGCGGGATATTCCCGTGCCGGTGGATAGTCTTGGCGTGCGTTTCCGATCTCGGGGGAAACTTTACTATTTCGAGTTCGGAAGGGCTCGGGATCCCCAAAACGAGTGGAGGCAGGAGGCGTTGAGTGTTGAGAATCAATTTAAAAAGGAAGAATATGATGACATGGAATAATGAAACGAGAGATATCAAGGACGGGAAAAAAGAGTCTCTTTTCTCCGAATTGCATTCGTTGCTTTCCTCGGGACTCGATTTCGGGCGTTCGTTTTGTCTGTTGATCGAGGGGGAAAACGATAAGCGATTGAAACGAGTGCTGGAAAGTATTTATGCGTCGGTCGTCAAGGGGCAAACTTTGTGGGAGAGCTTTGCTGCCGGTAAACGATTCTCGGCGTTGGATTACGGGGTTTTGCGGATTGGTGAAGAGACGGGACGTGTTGACGAATCGTTGCGTTTCCTGGCTGATTATTATCATAAACGGGTGGAACAGCGTCGCCTGGTGACGGGAGCTATCAGTTACCCCTTGATTATTCTGGTAACGGCAATCGTGGTTCTTGTGTTCATGATCACGGTCATCGTGCCCATGTTCGAACAGGTGTATGCCCGTATGGGTGGGGAACTTCCGGGTATCACCCGTTGGATTATCGATTTCTCGAAGAATTTCCCGACTTATTTGTTGATCGGGATATCCGTCGTTATCATTCTGGTGGGATACTTTTGGTTGAACGGAAAATCGGATTCTACTCGCTCTTTTCTGTCTCGTCTGGTTTTGAAGATTCCTCTTGCGGGAGAGTTGATACGGAAAAATTATCAGGCACGTTTCTGTAAGTTACTCTACTTGCTGTGTAGTTCCGAAGTTCCTCTACTGCAGGGAATCGGGATGTTGAAGGATATTATTACTTTTTACCCGTATCAACGTTCTTTCGATATTATTTGCGAGGGATTGAAAAGAGGCGAATTTTTCGCAGATAAATTGGGCGAATTCCCTCATATCTATGACCGTAAACTTTATACGCTGGTACGGGTGGGGGAAGAGACCAACCGGCTAGAAGATATGTTACAAAAACAAGGAGAAGATCTCACCCGAGAACTGGAACATAAACTGAAACAACTGGGAAATTTGCTGGAGCCTGTCCTTATCATGGGGGTAGGCGGGCTTGTTGCGATAGTATTAATATCGATGTACTTGCCGATGTTTAGGCTTGGAGGTGTCATCGGCTGACGGTAATTAGTGTTGAACTTTAAAATGAAATGCCTATGGGGAAGGTAGAATGTATTTAATAAGGAAAATGATTGTTTATAACCATGAAGTCTAATTACTAATGACAAATAATTATGAAACATAGAATACTGTTGTTGTTATCCTGTATTTTTTTCTTACAGGGAGTGTTAAAAGCTCAGGATTTAGAACCGGGACAGCAGGCTCGGGGATACTTGGATTCCAAAAATATGATGGTGGATTATGTTACCGGCATATTTCACTACAAAATCCCATTATTTACTCTCGGATCAGGAGATTTCCAATTACCTATTAGCTTGAATTATTCGGCCAAGGGGGTTAAGCAAGAGGATGTATGTGGATTAATCGGTTATAATTGGTTATTAAATACAGGAGGTGTGGTTACTCGAACGATACGTGGAGGAATTGCCGATGAAACTTCGTTTTACGGGTTCTTGTGGGCGGAACGGGGTCTTAATACAACCCCATTGGTAGATGATGTCAAACGGGTAAACAAGCGTGAGCGTGATGGTGAGAGCGATATTTTTACCGCAGTTTTTAACGGACAGTCCGTGAATTTCATTATTAAGATGGACGATAGCGCCCGGATATATGCGGAGCCTCTTGAGCGAACCAATGTTAGAATCGAATGCGAATCTTCTTATGGTCGTGAGATTAACGGTTGGATCATCACGGATGAAAGCGGGAATCGATTTATCTATAGGCAAAAGGAGTGGTCCGTTAATATTGTCAAGGAGGATGCGATCAGTTTTAACGGTATCCGTGATAAATCATATATTTCTTCTTGGTATTTGAACCGGATCGAACCCCGCAATAGAAAACCGATTGTTTTCACTTATCTTGCGGAAGTTCGAGAGAACGAGAAAGACCAGAAAGGAATTAATACCGTCCGGTTTTATTCCGGATATAAATCGAAATACACTTACGGGAGAAGCATGCGGGAGCGAGTGTTTGATTTCTCGAAATACAGGAATAAGTTTGACGAGGCTATTCGCGAAGCGAGAGATTGTTTGAATGGTTTTTCGTTGGAAATGCAATTGAATAATGATTTATATACTTATATCGGTAGCGGGCAATGGATACGTAACCCGAATTTTGAGGCGGGAGCTGCGGCAATTAATGCCAATTTCAGAATCATGGGACAATTGGCGAATTTTTCCAGTGTAACCAATGCTTCTAACGGATTAATACAGACGTTAAACCAATTAATAGACACATACGAGAAACAGTCCTCGCATAACGCTAGGACGGCAGCCTCGTGGTTTCGCACGGCCAAAAGTTACGTGATACAAAGTTTGAACGAGGTGAATAATAACGTGACCACGAAAGAAACATCGGGAGGTACTGTGTTTAGTGTTAAATCTCCTATTTTACAGAGTATTATGTGTGATGGGGAATCCGTAGAATTCGAATATTATCTTTTGTGGGGAGAAACTCGTTTAAAACGAGTCAAGTTGACGGACGTGTTAAAACGGACGATTTCACAGGTACTTTTGAATGCGGGGGATAATCTGAATTATCTAAGCTTTTTGGATAAAGAGGAGACAGAAATTAACCGGATTAAATTTGATTATTATGCGAGGCCTTTAGGAATTGCCACGATCTCTGATGCCTGGGGATATTTAAGGGAGAGGCGAGGAGATGATGATAACGGGTATTATTTCCTTTTTCCGGATATTGAATATTCTAAAACGGGTTCTCTAAAAACGATAACGGTTCCCAGCGGGGGAAAAGTGACCGTTGATTACGAACCCAACAGTTTCAGGTACCCGTATGATTTCGGGGGAATCCGGGTAAAATCTTTACTCGTGGAAGATATCAAAAGCGAGACTTGTGATACCGTGTATTACCGGTATCCCACGCATGGTGTTCCCGTTTTCACGGATTGTTCGAACACGGAAATTATTTCGTATAGCGGTTTTTCAGATCGAGTTTCTCATTCCAGGGTGAAGTATCAGAATATGGCTTTTATGAATACCGGTAATAACGGTCTTTTTTACCCGTACGTGCAAGAGATAACCCGGGGAAAAGGAACGAAAGCATACTTGTTTAGTGTTGTTTCCCCGGTAAATCCCAATTTTCCTCACGTTTTTTGGTTGACAGGTTTACCCTTGGCCGTGGCCACGTATGATAACAATGGGAACCTCAAACAAATAGAGACCTGTAAATATTCGAGCGATTTGTCTGCGGGGGGAGCAGGACCTTTTTTCGTACCGGTGGACACGGCGTTAAATTACAAGAAGGTGTTGCCACAAGTGAAGGCCTACGAGTATTACATGGACGAGGAATTCCTGGAGAGTTATTATCGTAATCAAGGAAGTATATTTTTGTATAATGATGGTAACGTTTATTATTCGCTCTCTCCTTATAATGAAACTTATTTGCCGAATATACAGCCTCGAACAAGCGTGAGGATACCTCGTCAGATCTATAATATTAAGTACGGGGGAAAGACTTTGTTAACAGAGCGGAATGTATACCGGTTTGAAACACATGTGACGGATAGTGCCACGATATCGGATTTTTCCAAGGCCACGGGAACTCCCTATCAAAAAACGGAGTTTTTCTACGATAACTTGAAAGGGGCTAGTTATCCGACCCGGGTGATTCAAACTGACGCGAGGGGTGAAACGTACACGGTGGTCACGAAACGGGTAACTGAGATGGAGGATGCTGCCAGTCCGGTGGTCGCGGAAATGAAACGAAAGAATATATTAACTCCCGTGGTGAAGGAAATCCACTTGAAGAATGACACGATACAGGTTGAAAAGGTTTCATTTTATGAATCCGTGGAAATGGAAAATGTATTTTATAGCGGATTATCTCGGAAGTATGCTTTTTACCCGACATCGACCAAAACATTGTCCCTGTCCATGCTTTCGTCTCTTGATGCAAGTTCGTTCACTCAAGGACAAGCCAATTACCTGCTGGAACAGACGATCGATTATGTGCAGAGTAACCAGTCGTATTTGCCTGTGGGAGTGCAGAGTAACGCGGGAGATGAGGCTCTTTGTTATGATTTTAACTATGGACAGGTCATTCTAAAGGCGAAACACGCCACTTCACGGATGGTGGCTGCAGCGGATTTGAAAAAATACGGGGAGGAGTATTCACTTCGAAATAAAGTGAGTCGCATGCTAGGTGTTTACGGCCTTTCCTCGGAACTTTACGATGTTTGTCAAGGGATTGATCTTTCGCAACAAACGAGTGAATTCAGGCAGTATTACTGGAGTTCGGGCCACCGGATGATGTTAGATTTGATCGGGGGGCTTGCCTCTAAGAAGTCAATGACGGTCGAAGAATATAATGTTTTGATTGATAGTGTTCAAGCAAATAGAGGACGACATGTGAACGATTTCCGCAGTAAATATATGCAATTACCTCGAGAGTATTTGGAGTTAACGAATTTACCGGAATTACTTTATAATATGTATTACTTGGTGGAGCAAGGTGTAATACGTGATCCTGATCTTTTTAAATACAGGGATCTGGCGGGGCTGTCGGAATATTTGAATTACACGGGAACTATAAAGATAACGGTAATCCCCGAATCCAAGCGTTTGAGATTGTTCGTGTTGAATAACGGGGCTGTCGGTTCCGTGTACTATAGTGTCGGTCATGCGGGAGGGAGCTCGTCGAGTAGTGTTCGTTTGACCGCTACTCCCGGGTATTCGGTCCAGAGTTTCGAGATCGACTTGAGTCCGTACGAGAACGTGGCATCCGTGACGGTTAGTAAGCCGTACGAGAACGTGCAGTACGTTGCGTTACTACCGGCGGATGTTTCTTTCGAGGCGATATCCTATAATTTAGACGGTTCTGTTTTCTGTAAATTTGATCAGAACGGACGTGCGGAGTTGAACGAGTACGATGCGGCGGGACGATTAATCCGGGTGGTGGACGAGCGTGGAAACGTGGTGAGAGATTACCAGTATAACGTGGTGAAATTGAATTGATAATCTAAAATCTGAAAAGATGAAACGAATAGAATTATTAATATGCATGCTGTTCTTGTCCTTGCTATCGATGGGACAAGCTTATCCTAGTCTGGATTTATCGGGGAATCCGGATACGATCAAGTTGGATGGAGCCTCGGGGTATTTTGAGTTGCTGTATCGTACTCAAACGGAGTTGGACCGACAGCTAGTGATGACGCAAATAAATAGTTTTTTGGAACAGCAATCGTGGACTTGGGTCAGGGTGCTCGAGATGGTGCCGACGTCATCCTTGACGGGGCGGCTCGTGGTTGGGATCAAGGAAAACACCACAGGGGCACCCCGTTGGTGCGTGTTCCTGTCGTTGTTAACGGGGCGGCATCGTTTGGTTTATCAATACGGTCCGGGAGCTGTCCCTAAAAGTTACACGGTTAGTGGTAATGCCACGATATATCCCGGGAAAAGGACTTTCGTGACTTTATCGGGTTCAGAACAGGGTGTGACGTATGACTTGTATCAAGGGGCTGCCTTGCAAGCTTCCTTGCCCGGAACGGGGGGACCTTTAAATTTTTTGGTGACAACAGGTGGTAATTACACGATAAAAGCCACTCGTGGTGATGTCTCTCGCGATATGAACGGTAGCGCACGGGTTTCTTATTATGGAGTATTAGAAGGAAAGATCGTTGTTGCGGCTTCGCCCAAGGTGATGTTGTCCAAGGACGGGGAAATCAAAGCGATACCTTTCACGCTTGCCCCGGATTATCCTCAAGGGAGAGCGGAACTTGAAGAGATGATGCGTTCGATTTTGGCGGGGGAGTGCGTGACGTGGGATTCAACATTCTTTTTGGGATTCGTTACTCCCGAGTCTCCTCTCGAGGGGCAGGTCGTGATTGGGCGCGGACCCAATTGTAGTGACACCACGAAACAGTCTTTTCTCGTGTTAAATCTGGTAGATAGAATATTAATACAGGCCTTGCAAGCCCCCGGCGGTATCCTGGAGGTGTACAATTTAAGCGGGGGCGGCGAGATCGCGGAGGGTTCGACCGGGACGGTGACCTTGAGCGGGCAGCAGCCTTTCGTGGATTACCAGTTGTATTGTAACGACGTGCGGGTGGAGGGGGCCCGGATTTCGAACCAGCGGTTTTCGGGTTTACGCGGTTACGGTTATTACCGTGTGAAGGCTTGTCAAGACGGTCGAGAGGCCTGGATGAACGGCGAGGTGGGCATCTGGCCGGAGATCACGAGGAGCGTGGTCGGCGGGGGAGGAACGATCCGGAACAGCCAGCCCGTCTCGATAACGTTACCGGGTTCCCAATCCATCCTGACTTATCGCTTGTTAAAAGGTGGCACGGTGGTGGCTTCCCGCGCTGGCACGGGCGGGGTTCTCTCCTTTAGCGTTTCGGAAACGGGGACGTACACGATGGAGGCTGGTTTGCAGGATTATTTCGTGCCGATGACGGGTAGCGTGACCGTGGACCGGGATAACGGTATTCATTACACTTCCACGGAGCCTCACGTGGTGGAGACGATCTATCTCGACCCCACGACTTCCGGGGACGGGGCTAGGACGATCAACAACGTGACTTACCTTGACGGTTTCGGTAGGAAATTGCAGGAGATACAAGTCAACGCCTCTCCCGGGAACACGAGTGATATCGTTAAAGCGTGTCGTTACGGTGTACTGGGTCGGGTGGAAAGGGAACACGTTCCTTACGCTCTTGAAGGTAATCACGGTGGTTTTGTTCGTGACGCTTTATCCCCGGCGAGATGGCAGGTTTTCGGGGAGTCTGAATCGGGTTACATGTACACGTTGACGAGGTACGATAACAGCCCGCTTGACCGCGTGGTGAAGCAGACGGGACCGGGCAAGAACTGGCACGAGAACGGGAAGGGCGTGACAACGGGTTACGGGCTGAACCGGGCGAACGAGGTTCGGCTTTACCGGGTGTCGGGTGACGGGTCGCTGGTCTTGTCCGGGTATTACGCGGCGGGTTCCTTGCAGAAGGTGACGGTGACCGATGAGGACGGTAAACGGGTGGAAACTTACACGGACAACCAGGATCGGACGGTGCTGGTTGTGAACGTGGAGGGTGATGATAACCGGCTGGAGACTTACAGCGTTCACGATGACCGAGGTTTGTTACGGTACGTTTTGTCGCCGGAGGCGAGTGCCCGCGTGGGGACGACCTCGACCCGGGAGACGGAGGCGATCCGGTTGTTCGGTTACTATTACGGGTATGATCGTTTCGGGCGGTTAATCTTGAAGCAATTACCGGGTTGTGATCCGGTTTACCTGGTTCACGACAAGCGGGATCGTCTGGTGCTGAGCCAGGACGGTAAGCAGCGGACTGAAAATGCCGACAAGTGGAGTTACTCGCTGTACGACGACCAGAACCGGGTGATCGAGACGGGAGAGGTGGTGTTAACGGGAACGGGCCGGTCTCACCGGGATTTACAAGATGCCGCCTCGGGTAGTGATAATTACGTCCCGGCGGGAAATCGCTCTCCCTTGCAATACACCCTGTATGATAATTACACGGCCACGGGTGAGGTCCCGGTGCTTGCCTTTCAACCGACGACGGGGTACGCTTCCGGTTACCACGATCTGGTGACGGGACTGGTAACGAGCGTGAGGACGAGAGTCTTGGGAGCCAGTCCCGAGAAGTGGCTCACCACGACGACTTATTATGACGATCGTTGTCGCGTGATCCAGACAGTGAGCGATAACGTGGAGGGTTTCACGAGCCGTGTTGACGTGAAGTACGATTTCGCGGGTAACGTGGTTCAACAGCGGGAGAGTCACCAGGTGAGCGCCAGCCGGACGGACGTGCTGGAGAGCGAGAACACGTACGATGACCGTGGCCGGTTGCTGTCATCTACGACGAGATTGAACGGGGGTAGCCCGGCAACGGTGGTTTACACTTATGACGCGGTGGGTAGGCTTGTTTCGAGGAAACTGGGAAACACGACGGAGACGCTGGCTTACAACCCGAGAGGGTGGTTGACGAGCAAAGAGAGTACCCCTTTCAAGATGAAGTTACGATACGAGAGCCCCGTGGGTGGAGGGGGCGCTTGTTGGAACGGTAACATCAGCGAGTGGGAGTGGCAGCAAGGTACGAACGTGGCGTTGATGTACGGTTTCACGTATGACGGGGTGAATCGCTTGAAAGAAACGACGCAGCAACAGAAGAGCGGGACGACGTGGTCAACGTTGGCGGGTAGTTACCTGGAGAGGGGTTTGACTTACGATCGTAACGGTAACCTCAAGACGTTGCAGCGGACTGCGGGAGGCACGCTGGTGGATAACCTGGTTTACACGTGCACGGGTAACCAGTTGACGAGTTTGACGGAGAACGTTTCCTCCACGCTGGCGGGGGATGTTTATTCCCGTGGAAGCGTGGCGAGCGGTAGTTACGGTTATGATCTTAACGGGAACCTGACGAATGATAGCCGTCGAGCTTTGAATTTCGGTTATAATGTCTTAAATTTGTTGAGTGAAGTCAAGACTGTTGGCGGCGAGTTGAAGGCAAAGTACGATTACCTTGCCGATGGCACGAAGTTACGGGTTAGGGATAACGGTGAGGTGAACGGTTTTGACTACCTTGGTTCTTTGACGTACAGGAAGAGTAGCGCGGGTTTACAACTCGAGTCGGCAAGCTTCGGGGACGGCGTGATCAGGCCGGGAGCTTCAAACGGGGGTCAAGGAGAGGTGAATTACTTCTTGACGGATCACCTGGGTAGCGTTCGGGTAATCGTGGACGGCACGGGAAAGGTGCTGGAGCGGAACGATTACTACCCTTTCGGGGCGAGACAGGTGAGGAGTGACTACCCGCAACTGGCGGCTAATCGGTTCAAGTATAACGGCAAGGAGGAGCAGGTGACGGGAGGCCTGGGGTACCTGGATTACGGGATGAGGATGGGAGATTTAGCATTAGGGAGGTGGTTCTCGACGGACCCTTTATCAGAAAATTACTTGTCTCAAAGTCCTTATCATTTTAGCGGTAATAACCCTGTCGTGTATGTTGACCAAGACGGGCAAGCGTTAGATTGGTATACTAACAAGGATGAGACAGCCTGGCTTTGGAGAGATTCGAAAGAAAAAGAAGTCGAGATAGATGGCGAGACTTATTATAACAAGGGGAGTACTCTCTCTGTGAATTTTGGCGGGTTATATCTTAATTATTACCAGAATATACTAGTGTCGACTTCATTTGGAGAAGTTGACGTGATGGAATCCTTGTTAAATAATTCGGTCTTATTATCAAAATTATTAAGCGAACATAGTCCGTTATCCGAAGATAATCAATTGGAATTACTTGTCAATAGTATGCATAAAGCTCATCGTGATTTTGTAAATCACCCCGTGACGCAAGCGACTATCCAGTCTTTACTTTTTGTCGCGACGGGAGGAATAGAGGGGATGGTGGCTTTAGGTAATATTGGGAAAGGGTTAGTAGGTAATATTAAAGTTCCTATTTATCGAGTGTTTGGAGGCGAATCAAGAGCAATAGGTAATTATTGGTCTCCGATTAATCCTAAAATATATGGAAGTTTATATCGAAAATTTGCTGGTTTACCCAATGTGAATACTGGGGCTTTTACATTAAAAGCAGCAACGCCACTTAAAAATATTAATTTTAAAACATTAAAAATGGCAGCACCTTTAGATGGAAATTTCGGGAGGCTTGTTCCTGAGTTGAAAATATTTGATAAGAAAAATATATCGATTATAAATTTTTGGGTCAATTTTTAATTTTAAGATATGTTATATTTGTCATCTACAGAATATGAGAATTTGCATGGTCCGTTTAAATGTATTGTAGTAAATGATACTTATATACAAAAAAGGCGGGTTTTAGTAGTGGAAATAAATCCTATGTTGAGTGGTCTAGATTATGGAATTGGTTTACATGGAATCAAATATCTATTGTTACTTGCAAAATATAAGGATTCTGATTTTTTTAATTTGGGAAAAGAGCCAATAGATGTAGTAGTAATTATCCCTGAAAATTTGGATAATCCATTGGATTCTTTAAAACCTTGGAATAAAATGTTCAATATCGGTTGGGCTGAATTGTATGTTGGAGATAACTGATTCGAACTTGTCTAAAATAAGTGTTTTTATACTAAAAATTTACTAAATAAACCAATATGTATTTGAGGAAAACTTTTATTGTTTTCCTCAAATACAAGAATTAGTCGTAGGACTTGGCTTGCAGAGAGAGCCCCTTCAAGATGAGGTTATGCCACGAGAGCCCGGAGGGTGGAGGCGTGGCCTGCTGGAATGGTAACATCAGCGAGTGGGAGTGGCAGCAGGGTACGAACGTGGCCTTGATGTACGGTTTCACGTATGACGGTGTTAATCGCTTGAAGGAGACGGCGCAGAAACAGAAGAGCGGGACGACGTGGTCGACGTTGCCGGGTAGCTACCTGGAGAGGGGTTTGACTTACGACCGTAACGGAAACATCAAGACGTTGCAGCGGACTGCGGGAGGCACGCTGGTGGATAACCTGGTTTACACGTGCACGGGTAACCAGTTGACGAGTTTGACGGAGAACGTTTCCTCCACGCTGGCGGGGGATGTTTATTCCCGTGGAAGCGTGGCGAGCGGTAGTTACGGTTATGATCTTAACGGGAACCTGACGAATGATAGCCGTCGAGCTTTGAATTTCGGTTATAATGTCTTAAATTTGTTGAGTGAAGTCAAGACTGTTGGCGGCGAGTTGAAGGCAAAGTACGATTACCTTGCCGATGGCACGAAGTTACGGGTTAGGGATAACGGTGAGGTGAACGGTTTTGACTACCTTGGTTCTTTGACGTACAGGAAGAGTAGCGCGGGTTTACAACTCGAGTCGGCAAGCTTCGGGGACGGCGTGATCAGGCCGGGAGCTTCAAACGGGGGTCAAGGAGAGGTGAATTACTTCTTGACGGATCACCTGGGTAGCGTTCGGGTAATCGTGGACGGCACGGGAAAGGTGCTGGAGCGGAACGATTACTACCCTTTCGGGGCGAGACAGGTGAGGAGTGACTACCCGCAACTGGCGGCTAATCGGTTCAAGTATAACGGTAAGGAGGAGCAGGTGACGGGGAATCTCGGGTATTTGGATTACGGGATGAGGATGGGAGATTTAGCATTAGGGAGGTGGTTCACGACGGACCCTTTATCAGAAAATTACTTGTCTCAAAGTCCTTATCATTTTAGCGGTAATAACCCGGTGACAAACGTGGATGCGAACGGTATGGATTACTGGAGCACGAGTGACCCGAATTTGATAGCGGCTTTTCTTTTTGGTTTACGGATGGGAGAAACCACGTTTAACTTCAGTGCTTGGACTCACGCGACAGACGCGGAATTTACTGGTAACTTGACATATAATGACCAGACACACAAGTTTTACACGTATTATAGTGCTGAAATTGGAAATGACGAGTGGGCGGTGATCGGTTGTTCGTTTGACGCGTATTACGTGCCTATAGTGTACGATTTGCCTTATGCAGGGGCTTTTGTTCGCGAACCGTTATCGGGATTCTGGCAAAATGTAGGGTATTACACAGGGATAGGTGGATACGATACTTATCCTGGAATTATGGGCGATTGGAAGGTTAGCCGGGAAGGACGATTAACGGGAATAAAACCAATAGAATTAGTTGTTCCTGATATAGGGATTGGAAAAAGTGGGTTGTTGAAAACAGGAACAAAAATTGCTCGATCTACCACTAATAAATCGATTTTTTTGAAACAACTAGCAAAAGATCCTAAATATCCAAATTGGATGAAAACATGGCTAAAGGAAGGTAAAGTCCCACCAGGGTTTAATGTTGAACATGTAAAACCTCTTTCTGTTGGAGGATTAGATTCCCCGATCAATATGCGCTTAAATCTAATTAGTAATCATAAATTAATTCATAAATATTATCATCCATGGAGATAAATAATGATACGAAGTATACAAAAGTGTTAGTTGCTCGATATAGTCCCAAGAATGGCTGTAATGTGACGGAAGGAGAGATGTTAATAGTTAAACCACCTGTAAAAGAACCAAACAGGGAACTTTCATATCACTTTGAAGGAGTAATG
>ENA-UEPG01000534-UEPG01000534.1-human-gut-metagenome-genome-assembly--contig:-NODE-534-length-37211-cov-8.219879_pt1 | contig 37211 bp, 19 predicted proteins | sample MGYA00242893_ERZ507902 | MGnify/ENA primary metagenome ERZ507902 (study PRJEB26167, sample SAMN06115491) | human gut metagenome | host: Homo sapiens | place: China:Gansu | collected 2015-04-23 | study...
GATAAATAGAACGGCAAAACAGGAATCAACAACCAAAAGCCGAAGTAGAGCAGGAAGTTGGCTGCCAAGATGAAACAATAACTGGAAGTAATGAGTCTATCCTTTGCCATGTAGTTAGTGATTAACGGAATAGTGATTAGTGATTAATGCCTGCGGTTGTATTGCGCAGCCGGCTAATCGTTAATCACTAACCACTATTCACTTTTATTTAATATGCCGCTTCGAATTCTTTCAGGAAGCGTGTATCGTTTTCAGAGAACATACGGAGGTCTTTCACCTGATATTTCAAGTTCGTGATACGCTCGATACCCATACCGAGAGCATAACCGCTGTACACCTTGCTGTCGATACCGTTGGCGTCGAGCACGTTCGGGTCTACCATACCGCAACCGAGGATTTCCACCCAGCCGGTGTGTTTGCAGAACGGGCAACCTTTACCGCCGCAGATATTACAACTGATATCCATTTCGGCGCTGGGCTCGGTGAACGGGAAGTAGGAAGGACGCAAACGTATCTTCGTATCCGCGCCGAACATTTCCTTGGCGAAAAGCAGCAATACCTGTTTCAAATCCGTGAATGATACATTCTTGTCTACGTACAACGCTTCTACCTGATGGAAGAAACAGTGTGCACGGTAGCTGATAGCTTCGTTACGATATACACGTCCCGGGCAGATGATGCGGATAGGTGGTTGTGAAACTTCCATCACGCGGCTTTGTACGGAAGAAGTATGCGTACGCAAAACTACGTCCGGGTGAGCTTCGATAAAGAAAGTATCCTGCATGTCGCGTGCCGGATGGTCTTCGGCAAAGTTCAGTGCCGAGAATACATGCCAGTCATCTTCAATTTCAGGACCTTCAGCGATGCTGAATCCCAGACGGGCGAAAATATCAATGACTTCGTTCTTTACAATTGTAAGCGGGTGGCGTGTACCCAGTTCCACGGGATAAGCCGAACGCGTCAAATCCAGTCCGTCGCAACCGTTGTCCTGACTTTCAAACTGCTCTTTCAGCGCGTTGATTTTATCCTGCGCCTTGTTTTTCAGCTCGTTCAGTCTCATGCCGACTTCCTTTTTCTGTTCGGCGGCTACGTTACGGAAATCCGCCATTAAGTCGTTAATGGCTCCCTTCTTGCTAAGGTATTTGATGCGGAGAGCTTCGAGTTCTTCGGCATTGGAGGCGTGCAAGGCTTCCACCTCTTTCAGAAGTTGTTCAATCTTAGCTATCATATTCTTGATATATTGTTATTCAGTTTCTTGGTAAAAACCTTGCAAAGATATAATATTTATTTCAGTTGGTGAAATCTATATAGACGTTTTTGTAGAGCAGTTTACTTTAGGTTCGGATTTAGGATGGCATCCTCGTAGGGATAGGGAACATACATCTTGCTGTCATCCCACGTGCCCGTAACGGGTACTATTTCTTTTCTGAAAATCTTGGAACCTTCAACCACTTCGATTGCCGGGTTTTCCTTGCGATATTCAAAATGGTCTTTGTACCGGTACATTCTGAACATATCTCTTGCCCGGCTTGCAACGCCGCCCCAGTAATATCCGGCCATTTCCCAACCGTGTTCGTTGTAGGCTGCTTCCGCTAGTTCCTCGGGACTCATCGTTTCTTTATAAATATCGGATTCTTTACCATCAGCTCTGTTACGTACCTTATTTAATACTTCAACAGCTTTGGCGTTGGTCTGTCCCGAACGTCCTGTTGCTTCGGCATACCAGCAATATACCTGCGAAAGACGTATCAACTGGAATGTCTTTTCGCCTGCAGCATTGACCAGTCCGGGATTCTTATAATCAAATTCCGTCCCGCGTACGGCTCCTTCCACAGTCTTCATGAAAACGGGCGCGACTACTTCGCGGGAGGGGGGATCGGTATCGTACCACCAGTCATGCAGCTCACCGTCATTCAACATGATTTTTGGGAAATAAGTGGCGTCTTTGCGCGGCCCTTCCGGAAACTCCTTCCAAAACTTGATTTCCCCGTTTGTGTCACCCCATCCGCCTTGTTTCATGTCTTGCAGAAAGTCGGTCAAGGGGGCTGACTGGTTAGTCTGATCCCTGTTGTAATAGATACCTAGCAGGAGTTCCGTATTCTTATTATTGTATTCCCATGAATATACTTTGCTGTATTCGTCCAGCAGTTTATAGTCATAAGTGCCATCCTCGGTGCCGTCAATAACTTCTTTTGCTTTGCCGGCGGCCAGTTCATAATATTCCGTACCCTTGTTGAGCGGCCATCCCGCCATGCACATATAAACATAAGCCATCGTTGCTTTCACGGCTCCCCGGCTTACGGCGATATTGAATCCGTTTCTCGCATAAGGCTCTTTGGTGTACTTTATGGGGCAGTCGGTTTCTGCAATTTTCAAGTCGGACACGATTAGTTCATATACTTCCTCTTCCGTTTTCAGCGGAGCGTTGTAATTGATTTCCTCTTCCAGCATGATGGGCACTTTTCCCCAAGTTGTCACCAGGTAGAAATAAGAATACGCTCTCCAGTAATGTGCTTGTCCGATGGCTGCCTTGATTTCGTCATCCGACACGTCGGGAGTGCGTCCGGCATTGTTTATGATAAAGTTGGCTGCCTTGATAACTTTGAAACGCTGTTCCCACATGCTGGACAGCCATGAATTGTTATCCTTTACATCAAACTGGTCATGTTCCCTAAGCGGTTGCTTGTTGCTGGAAGGGTGGGTGGAAATATCATCGCCGACCAGAAAGTTTGTGCCGCAAAGGTTGTTGCTGGCTTGCGAACTTGCTATCACGGAGTATAATGCAGTCAGTGAAGCATCGAGGTCTTCTTTGTTGCTGAAGAAATTTTCTGAGGTCAATTGCCCTTTAGGGTCTTCTGTCAGGAAGTCGTTGCACGATGCCAGGCATAAGCCTGCGAAAACGAATGGCAATGTCCTTCTGATATATTTATATGCTGTTTTCATCTTGTTCTTTTTTATTGGTTCAATGGTTAAAATCTGATTTTAGCACCGAAAGTAATTGTCCGGGGGATAGGGTAGGCACCGTAATCCAGACCGTCGTAGCTGGTATAAACTTCGGGATCCATTCCCTTGTAGCGGGTGATTGTAAAGAGATCCTGCGCGCTGACGGACAATTGTATGCTCGCAAACTTGGCAACCCGTCTCGGGATACGGTATGAAATGCTGATGTTCTTCAATTTGACGAAAGAAGCGTCTTCCAGCCAGAAGTCCGAGTTGGCGTAATTCTTGCTGTCGGTGTTGGTAAGGCTTGGATAGGTTGCTTCCGCCTTGTTGCTTACGTGATCCCAACCTTTGAAGTAAGCGTCCCGCAGGGTGACAAAACGTGAGTTGCCCGTCATGGATGCTGCCGTGTAACGGCTGATGTTCAGACGGTTGTATCCGGTAGCGGCATTGAAGAAGACATTGACAGTCCAGTTTTTCCAACTGATTGTATTGTTCCATCCCAGTGTCCATTTCGGGCTTGCCTGTCCTTTGATTACCAAATCTTCGGAAGTAGGGTTGGTGGTCAGGCTGCCGTCCGCTTTCTGATAGAGGTTGGCGCCTTTGTCATCGAACCCTTTCCATTGATATATGTAGAAAGAACCCATCGGATAGCCGGGTTTCATGATTTGCATCGCGCCGCCCAAGTCACTATAATTGGCTGTCAGGACGAAATCGCTGCCGGCAAGGTCGGTTACTTCATTCTTTACATAAGCGGCATTGAAGCTTGTTTCCCAGGTTACGGTTCCTTTCACCGGGAAGGTGTTGACGGAAAATTCAATTCCCGTATTGTTCAATTCGCCTTGGTTCACCCAATAAGTGCCGCCGCCGTTGTACTTGGGCACTTGTTTTTGGAAGAGCAGGTCTTTGGTCATTTTCTTGAACCAGTCGAATGTAATGTTGAAACCGCCCAGACTCAGGTCTATACCGAGGTCATACTGATAAGTCTTTTCCCAAGTGATGCCGGGTGTCGGGAACTGGTTGCCCCAATATCCGGTGAAAGCGGTAGAGGTTCCCCAGCCATAAGCTGCGCTCGACAACATTCCTAATGTGCTGTAAGCGGCAATGTCCTGATTACCGGTGACACCGAAACTGCCTCTTAGCTTTAGTTGTTCCAGTACGTGCTGGTCGCTCATAAATCCCTCTTTTGCTATGTCCCAGGCTACTGCTGCGGATGGGAAATAACCCCATTTGTTGCTTCCCTGGAATTTGGAAGAACCGTCGGCTCTCAATGCGGCAGTGATGAAATACCGCTTCTTGTAGTCGTAATTGGCACGTATGATGCCTGAAGCCAGGGATGCTTCGGTGTACGAGTTGCTCGCGTTCCTTATGGCTGCGTTGGCGATATTCCAGTATCCTACACTCTCGTTATTCAGATTGGAGCCGGTAGCCTGCAAGCCCGTATCCCATGAACGGCTTATTTCCCATACGGCCATTGCTGTGACGCTATGGTCGCCGAATTGTCTTTGCCAGGTCAGGTTGTTGGTGTTTTGCCAGTAATTGTGCGTATTGCTCGTATTGCTCATGCTGTTGATTGCGCCCGGTGCTTCCAGTTTCGACTTGAAAGAATATGAAGGACTGTGGTCGTAATCATAACCGCCCTGCACTGAGAGGGTAAGACCTTTCATGATTTTAAATAAAAGGGTCAGGTTTGCATTGAGGTTATAGCTGTAACTGTCGCTGTAATTCACCATCAACTCTCCATATGGGTTCGAACCGTTGGCGATGTTGTACGGGTCTCTGTTGTATACGCCGGTTTCCGGGTCTTTCATTTCCATTGTAGGTGAGAAATTGGTGATATGAAGCCAGTTGGCGCCATCGTTGTGCTTGTGCAGACTGCTGGCGTTCATCTTCGCCGATATTGTCAGCCACGGTTTTACGTCTGCGTCGATGTTTGCCCGGATACCGTAACGTTTGTAGTCCGTTTCGATGGTGACGGCTTCCTGATCCAATACATTTCCGGAAACAAGATATTTCACTTTGGCATTTCCGCCCGATATGCTTAGCCGGTAATCCTGCGTGACACCGGTGTGGGTGATAAGGTCAGTCCAGTTGATTCCTTTCGTCCCGTTCTTGTAAGCTTCGAGGTCTCCGGCCGGGATGGTGGACGAACCGCGGATATCGTTCAGTGCCGTTGCATACTCGTATGCGTTCAGTAAGTCATATTGTTTTCTTACGGTAGAAAGACCTACGGAAGCATCGAACGTAATGTTGGCTTTTCCCTCGGTGCCGCCTTTGGTGGTGATTAATATGACACCGTTTGAACCCCGCGAACCGTAAATGGCGGTGGAAGAAGCGTCTTTCAGCACTTCCATTGACTGGATATCGGAGGGGTTGATGCCGTCCAGACCGCTGGAAGAGATGATTCCGTCTATCACATACAAAGGGTCGCTGCTTTTATTGATAGAAGTAGTACCCCGTACACGCACCTTCATACCCGCTCCCGGCACACCGCTTGTTGCGGTGACTTCCACACCGGGGGTACGGCCTTGGAGTATATTTTCCACCCGTTTCACCGGCTGGTTCTTGAACTGCCTGGTCGATACGCCCGAAACGGAACCTGTCAAGTCGCTTTTCTTAACTGTTCCGTATCCTACTACCACCACTTCGTCAAGTAACTGATTGTCTTCTTTCAGTATGATATTGAGAGTTGTTCTTTTTCTCACTTTTATTTCCTGCGGATGGTATCCGATGTAAGAAATAACAAGGGTCGCTCCTAGTGGGGCTTCCAAAGTAAACTTACCGTCCATATCACTGGTGGTTCCAGTCTCTTCACCTTTTATTAATACAGAGGCTCCGATGATTGTTTCTCCTTGTTCATCATAAATGATTCCTCTTATTTTTCTGTCGTCATCTCCCTGGACTTCCTGTATTTCCGTTGGTTGTGCTTCAGGCATACTTGTAGCCTGCGAAAATAGATGAGATGGTAAAAGAAACATAAAAAGAATACTTAATAACCATTCGTCTTTCCTTATTACTTTCATGTTTGATTAAGTTTAGATTTATTATAGGGGTTGAATCCTATTAATATTTAACAAGTAGCATGCCAAAATACAGTATATAATATGTGCTTGAAGTGAAACTTGTTGATTTTTAGTGATATATAATTAAATGGAAACGAGGTAAACATCTTTGAACTGTAGAATGGCCTGTTGTGGAATTGTGTAAAAATTCCACAGTGTTATGTGGCGTATTCCACATTCCTGGGATATAAAGCCGGTGATTCGCTCCCTTTTCTTTATTATGTTTGTCACACAGGGTAAATGTTTGAGTAAGATGTTTTTATTCAACTACATTTTTTTCATGTGTCATCGAAATTATTTGTATCTTTGCCAACGATACGTACCGAAAATCCGGCAACTTATGAAAAAGATTGTTTTCACTTTTCTGCTTTTGACCTTTTCTTTTCGCCTTGCGGCTCAGATAGATTATTTGGAGCCGGTGCGACCTTTTTCTACTTATAAAGGTGAGTTGGGCGAATATTATCGTAGTGTATTTTCTTTACTAAATACGGGCTTTCAAAAACAACCTTATGCGTGTTTTGTGGCTATCCCTTCCTTTTCACCCGAATATGCGATGTCGGTTGAGAAGAAGAACGGACGTTATACTTTGATTTCAAATACCTTGTCGCGCACCTATTGGCAAGCGGAGAAAGGGACGGTGAAAGTGGAAACCAAATCGGTGGTAATCAGTGCATCGCTTTACCAGTCTTTGGGTGCTATTTTCCGTTTAGTCACGGAGCAGATTCAGGATTTGGATGGTTCCAGTGCAGGTTTGGACGGGGTGGTGTATTATTTCTTCTCTACCGATGCGAAAGGGAAGGAGCAGATGGGGCGCAAGTGGTCGCCCGCCAAAGGAACTTTGATGGAACGGCTTGTATTGGTTTGCCAGTCGGCATATATGTTGTCCAAAGGTGAGAATATTTCGGAGCCGACCTTGGCGGAAGAGGCTGCTGCCTTATTGAAAAAGTTGCAGCAACGCAGCAAGGAAGAACCGGATGCATACAAGAAACCGATGTATGTAGGTATTTATCAGGTGGGCCCCCGTTCGCAAACGCTTTCCGGAAAACAAGTGGAAGAACTGGCTCATTTCCCGGATATGAGTGCGGAAGAATATATTGCTGAGCAGATGATTTATCCGGCAAGTCTTTTGGAAAAGAATGTCTCAGGATATGTGTTGTGTGAATTTACTATTGACAAAGAGGGAGTTATCCTTCGTCCGCATATCCTTCGCTCCACCCATCCGGAATTTGCGGAAGAGGCGCTTCGTATTGTAAAAGGGATGCCGAAATGGTCGCCTGCTTTTGTCGGGGGAAAACCATCGGATAGCAATTATACCCTGTATATTCCTTTCCGACCAAAGAGCTATCGTGCAAAATAAGTATCCTCTACACAAAGTTTGAAAAACATAAAACATCTGCCATCTGCAACAAAATTGGAATAACCGATTGGACTTTAGATGGTTACAGCGTTGCAGATACCTGTTGCAGTTGTGTTGCAGATAAAGTATCTGCAACATTACTTTTTCTGTTAGTTTATAGTAAGTAGTCAATCATTTGTCGTCGTTATAGGGAAGTCATCAGGACATACGGTCTAATCACCCGTTTCCTGCCAGGAAACTCCAGTTCCAACGGTCGAAACTCTAGTTTCTGTGGTAGGAAACTGGAGTTTCCAAGGCTGGATACTTTAGTTTCTAACGCTTGAAACTAAATGTATCAAGGCATGAGACTGTTTGTTTCAAAGCATGAAACAGAAATTGCCCCTAGTATAATAACAATTCCGCTTTCTTCAAAAATCATTAAAACAACAAACTTTTCTTGCTCCTGATTGTCTTATAGCCATAAACTTTTAAAAATGAAAACTTATGGATGATATGATTAACAGACATGATTCGATTGCTGAAGAGAATATCGAACCGAATGGTCGTCCGGCTACGAACGAATTTGAAGAGTGGAGCGGTGAAGTTGCCGACCGTGCCGACAATGTGTTCAAGAATGATACAAAAGACGCTCCTGTCAAGGATCGTAAGAAACGTATAAAGGAAATGGATGAAGTGATAAAAAAAGACCTTGAATAAAGGTCTTTTTTATTAATTGTGTTAGTGCGTATAAAAGGTTTATTTCTATTTGAGTTAAGTTTCATGTCATCTTGCTGTATTTAGCCTGTATCCTAGTATACTTAACACTGGTTGAAATTTGAAAAGTCGCATCATTTATGTGATTAAATTTCTTCCAGAGGGTATGATTTATCTTCTCAATCGTATTTTTTTCTTTTGAAACACAATTTTTTCGCAAAAATCATCTGACATACAATAAATCTCTGTAACTTTAGACGCTGAAACATAGTGATAATAGTCAAATGTTGTTAGATTTCTATCAATTGAACGTTTTTTATTGCTATGTTTTGATTATTAGATACTTTATTCGTATATCTAGCTTGCGTAATGTTATGAAGCCTGTCAAGTATATTGTGGAAAATGAACGAGATTTGTTGTGGGGCCTTTCAATTAATACTGTGGGGTATGAGCAAATAAATAAGGGGGATAAATATCCTACGAATAAACATCTCCCTAACTATTATTTCTCTATAGAAAAGGGACGTGTTCTTCAAGAATATCAATTAGTTTATATATCAGAAGGTGAAGGCTTTTTCCAAAGTGAAAGTGTTAACGAAAGAGTTGTGGTGACAGGAGGAACGATATTCTTATTATTTCCTAATGAGTGGCATACCTATTATCCTAATTCAGATGTTGGTTGGAAACAATATTGGATAGGTTTTAAAGGGATAAATATTGATTCGCGCGTTCAGAATGGTTTCTTGTCCAAAAAGCATCCGATATTTAATGTAGGGGTTAATGAAGAGATTGTACGTTTGTATATGCAGGCAATAGAGGTTGCTGAATATGAAAAAGCTTACTTCCAGCAGATGTTGGCGGGCATAACTAATCATTTGTTGGGACTTATGTATAGTTTGGATCGAAATAATTATTTGGATCAGGATAAAGGTTTGGTGGAGTGTATAAACCGGGCGCGGGTATTGATGTATGAGCATATCGGAAGTGTCTATTCTATACAAGATATAGCAGACGAGCTTGGTATGAGTTACTCCTCTTTTCGTAAGTTGTTTAAAAAATACACAGGACTTTCTCCTGCTTCTTATTTTCAAGATATTAAGTTGCAGAAGGCAAAGGATTTATTGTGTAAAACTCAGATGTCCGTCAAAGAAATATCTTATGCACTGAATTTTGAGTCTCCGGATTATTTCTCAGCCCAATTTAAGAAGAAAACAGGGAAAAGACCTCGCGATTTTCGTGAATGATTTCTCAAAAAGTAAAGTAGACATGTCAAAAACTAAAGTTTGACCTCGTTTACTCTTGGTACATTTGCAATGTCATAGATACCCGGTTAAGTGAATGGTTAAAAATCGAATAAATTCGGTTCATTCGGGGTGAAGAGGTCTTTGATATTGTTGATATTCTATGTTATTGAAAGCCTTTCAAGAAAAGAGTTTTGCGGTGGTAACTTTTAATTGTTACTGATACTGCATCCCAATTCTGTTTTATTTTGACTGAAAAGTGGATGTTTCAGAATGCTGTTGATAAAAGTATTCTGAAATGCCTTTTTGCTTGAAAGTACTTTGCTGATATTATATCTGCAGGGTTTTCATTATGTGTCTCGTTGATACATTCTTAAATGTTTTTAGATAGAATGTCAAATTTAAAAACTTCTTATGACTTATAGTAAATGCTTGTTTTTTAATATATAAAATTGTGCTTTATGAGTAATAATAATGTAAAGGTTGGCTTGTTGGGTGTTGGTTTAAGTACATATTGGGGACAATTTCCGGGACTTTATTCACGTCTCACTGATTTTCAATCGGAAATAGAGAGACGGTTGGCTCGTCTGCATGCAGAAGTAATAAATGTTGGTTTGATTGATTCATCGGAAAAGGCGTTATCTGCTATTCAGAAGATGCAGGCGGCAGATGTGGAGGTTGTTTTTATTTCTATTTTGACTTACTCATTGTCATCTACTGTTTTACCTATCATTCGGCAGTTAAATAAAACTTTCGTGTTGTTGAATGTCCAGCCTGTACCTGCAATAGATTATACCTCTTTTAATAAGTTGGCTGATAATAACACTATGACTGGTGAGTGGCTTGCTCATTGTCAGGCGTGTTCTTTACCGGAGCTTGCGTGTGTTTTTAATAAGTTAGAGGTAGATTACGATGTCGTAACCGGGTATCTGGATGAAGAGTATGTTTGGAAGGAAATCAAGGATTGGGTCGATGCGGCTAATGTGGTAAAAGGCATGCGCGAGAGCAAGTTGGGAATTTTGGGACATTACTATTGTGGTATGTTGGATGTGTATACGGATGTTACGAAGCAGTCGGCTGTGTTTGGAACTCATGTAGAATTGTTGGAAATGTGTGAACTTAAATCTTATAGGGATGAAGTGAAAGAGCATGAACTTCAAGAAAAAAGGAGGGAGTTTGAACAGGTGTTTGATATATCTCCGTTATGCTCAGAAGAAGAATTGGATAGGGCAGCCCGCACATCTATAGCTTTGGATAAATTGGTACAGTCGCATGGATTAGGGGCTTTGGCTTATTATTATGAAGGTCGTTCTGGAAATGACTATGAAAACATAATAACTTCGGTAATAGCAGGTAACACGCTGTTGACAGGAGCAGGTATTCCTGTTGCGGGAGAATGTGAAGTGAAAAATGTTCAGGCGATGAAGATTATGTCTTTGTTGGGATGCGGTGGATCTTTTTCTGAACCTTATGCGATGGATTTTAAAGATGATGTGGTTTTATGGGGACATGATGGACCTGCTCACTTTGCCATTGCAGAAGGTCGGGTAGGACTGGTTCCTTTACTTGTATACCATGGGAAACCAGGTAAGGGATTATCTATACAGATGTCTGTAAGACAGGGAGATGTGACATTCTTGTCGGTGTGTGAGAATAATAATGGTGTTTTCTTGTTGGTAGCAGAAGGACAATCTGTGAAAGGTGATATTCTTCAAATAGGAAATACTAATAGTCGTTATGCTTTTGACTGCGGTGTTCGTCAATTTATGAATGATTGGAGTAAAGCCGGTCCTTCTCATCATTGTGCAATTGGGGTCGGACATGTAGCCGATAAAATCGCAAAAATCGCAAAAATGCTGCATATTCCATGTATTAGGGTATGTTGAGGTTAGTGGTATATTTTATAAATATGTATATTAAAATTTGATGCAATGAAAAAACTTTTGTTAATCTTGATATTATCATTATCGATTCAATCTTTCTATTCTTTTAAGGGAATAGCCCAATGTGCGGACTATAAAATGGATTGGGGAAAGATTTCTATGAATGCTCAATATAATGCGGAACCTGAATGGCTGAAAGATGCCAAGTTTGGAATTTATTGTCATTGGGGAGTTTATTCAGTTCCTGCTTTTTCGTATGAATGGTATCCTCGATTGATGTTTATGGAAAATCGCAAAGAGTATCAATACCATAAAGAACATTATGGCGATCCTAAAGAGCATGGATATGAAGAATTGGTGCCTTTGTTCAAGGCTGAGAAGTTTAATGCCCGTGAATGGGTGGACTTATTTCAGGAGGCAGGAGTTAAGTTCGCCGGGGTGGTTGCAGAACATCATGATGGATTTGCCATGTGGGATACACAGACAACTCCATGGAATTCTGTATTGATGGGGCCTAAAAGAGATATTGTCGGTGAAATGCAGGAAGAACTTCGTAATCATGGGCTGAAGTTGATTACAACTTTTCATCATGCACGTTTATTACAGCGTTATAGAGATTGTTCGGATTGTCCTGAAATTCCTGATTTTTGGGATATGTGGGATAGTCATTATCCTTATGTAAAAGGTATGCCAACAACATCCAATAATCCAATGTTGCGTTTGTTGTATGGAAATGTTACTCCGGAAGAGTTTTATGAACCGATTTGGTTAGAGGCATTAAAAGAGGTTATCAATAAATATAGCCCTGATGTGATATGGTTTGATGCTTGGCTGGATTTGATACCGGAAGAATATCTGTATAAGTTCGCAGAATATTATATCAAGGAATCTAGGAAAAAGGGGAAAGAAGTTGCTATATGCAGGAAACAGGGCGATTTGCCATTAAATGTGAGTATTGAGAATTTGGAAAAATCGCGGAAGCAAAACATTGAACCGAGATTGTGGATGACGGATGAAACGATCAGTACAGATAGTTGGAGCTATACGAAAGATATGGAGTTGAAAAAAGCCAAGGATTTGATAGATGTGCTGATAGATGTTGTTAGTAAAAATGGAGTCTTGTTGCTAAATGTGTCTCCTATGGCTGATGGAACGATTCCTGTAGATCAAAAAGATATTTTATTGTCTATTGGTAAATGGTTGAAAGTAAATGGAGAGGCTATTTATGGAACACGTCCTTGGTATGTGTTCGGTGAAGGCCCTACAGTTCAGCCTGAAGGAGATTTCAAAAATCATAAGGAATTCTTGAAAATCAAATATTCCTGGAAAGATGTTCGTTATACCACTAAGGGTAACAATGTATATGCGATTGTTTTGGGAACTCCTTCGGCTGGAACCTCATTGACTTTCAATGGGTTTGCAAAAACTTCATGGAAAAATCCTTTAAAGATTAAGAATGTGAGTGTATTGGGCACCAATCAAGAGGTAAAATGGAAAGAAACTTCTAGTGGATTATCGGTAACAGCTCCTGTAATAGAAGGGAATAAGGCCGTTTGTTTTAAGATAGAATGTGAATAGTTTTTTAGTTTAGGGTAGATAGAATTAAATAGAATGTAGAATGAATGTTTTTAAATACATAGTATTGCTGGTCTTGTCATTGGACTTTCTGGGCTCAGTTTATGCCGATAATAATATGTTGAAATTATGGTATAAACAACCGGCTAAAGAATGGGTGGAGGCACTCCCTTTAGGCAACGGCCGTTTGGGGGCTATGGTTTATGGAAGAGTTGGGGAGGAGCTTATTCAATTAAATGAGGAAACGCTTTGGTCAGGTAGACCTGTGGATTTAAATCCGAATCCGGAAGCGGTAAGATATTTGCAGCAAGTGCGTAATGCTCTGTTTGACGGAGATTGGGGAAAAGCGACCGGGCTGTGTCATAAAATGCAAGGAGATTATACGCAGTCTTATTTGCCTTTGGCTGATTTGAAAATTAAGCAGGACTTTGATGAAGGAGCAGTAAAAGAATATAGCAGGGAGTTGGATATTTCGGATGCAATCAGTAGGACATCTTTTACAGAAAATGGAATAACGTATGAAAGAGAAACTTTTGTTTCTGCTCCCGACCAGTTAATCGTAGTGAAACTTTCTTCAAGTAAGAAAGGAATGCTGAACTTTTCATCAACGTTGAATAGTTTGTTGGAGAATAAAATCTTTGACAAAGATAAGGGGATATTATTACAAGGGGTTGCTCCGGTGCATGTTGATCCGAATTATTTGGACACTCCCCAACCTGTTGTGTATGAAAATGGAGGGCATCAAGGGATGCGGTTTGTGGTACGCATGGAGGTGGAAACTTTGGATGGGGAAGTGGAAATAAAAAATGGTGTTGCGTTTGTAAAGGATGCAACGGAAGCTGTTTTAAGAATTGCAGCAGCTACAAGCTTCAATGGTTTCGATAAAGATCCTCAAACCGAAGGGAAAAATGAAGTAAGTGCAGTTGAAGAGTATTTTAATAAGGCAAGACACACTTCTTATGCGAAGATGAGAAGACGTCACGTGGAAGATTTTAAATCATTTTTTGACAGGCTTTCCTTGAAACTGTCTGATGGCAATCAATCTTGTGATCCCAATATGGATATCAAAGAACGTTTGTTGGCATATAGGAGCGGGCATAGTGATATCCAATTGGAGGAATTGTATTATCATTTTAATCGGTATTTGTTAATATCCTGTTCTAGACCGGGGGGGATGCCTGCTAATTTGCAGGGCATTTGGAATAATTTATTGAGAGCTCCTTGGAGTGGTAACTATACAATTAATATCAATGCTGAAATGAATTATTGGGCTGCTGAGGCTTGTAATCTTTCAGAATTACATCTTCCTTTCATCAATCATGTAAAGAATCTGTCGAAGAATGGAGAACAGACAGCTAAGAACTTTTACAATGCTAAAGGATGGTCGTTGAGCCACAATTCAGATATTTGGGGACAGACAAATCCGGTAGGTAATCGGGGGATGGGAGATCCTGCTTGGGCTAATTGGTATATGGGAAGTCCGTGGGTTTGTCAGCATTTATTTGAACATTACCGTTTTACAGGTGACAAGACTTATTTGGAAAGTGAAGCATATCCTGTAATGAAGGGAGCCGCATTATTTTGTTTGGATTGGTTGATAGAAGATAAGGATGGATGGTTGATTACAGCTCCTTCAACTTCTCCGGAGAACCGTTTTATCGATGAGAATGGAAACGTTCAATGTGTGTCAGTGGCTACTACTATGGACATGTCTCTAATTTGGGACTTATTTACAAACTTGATTGAGGCTTCTGAAGTGCTTCAAAAGGATATGGATTTTAGAAATATGTTGATAGGGAAGCGGGCTAAGCTTTATCCACTTCATATAGGGAAGAAGGGAAATCTACAAGAGTGGTTTAAAGATTATGAAGATATGGATCCTCATCATCGGCATGTTTCGCATTTGTTCGGTTTATCTCCAGGAAGACAAATAACTCCTTTTAAGACTCCGGATTTAGCTAAAGCTTGTCAAAAGACATTGGAACTAAGAGGGGATAATGGTACAGGGTGGTCGCTTGCGTGGAAAATCAATTTTTGGGCACGTTTGCTTAATGGTAACCATGCTCATAAGTTGCTTCGTAATTTGCTGAATGTAGTAGACGTGTATGAGGAAAATTATGATGGCGGTGGCTCCTATGTTAATTTGTTTTGTGCGCACCCTCCCTTTCAGATTGATGGAAACTTTGGAGGATTGTCGGGCATGACTGAGATGTTGATTCAGAGTCACGATGGTATTATTCATTTACTTCCGGCGTTACCTGCTGAATGGCGCGGAGGGTGTATTGAAGGGGTATGTGCCAGAAATGGCTTTGTTGTTGATTTAGAGTGGGAGGATGGAAAATTAATTAAAGGAAAATTATTTTCAAAGTTAGGTGAGCAGTGTCGGTTGCGCACTTCTTGCCCAATCCAAATATCGGGTGTGAAAGCTTTCTCTGAGAAACAAGAAACGAAATGGGGGACTTATTATCTCACTCATTTTAAAACTAAGACCGGTAAGACGTATCGAATAACGAAATTATAATTTATGAAGAGAATTGTTATATTATTGTATTTATGCTGCTTTACAGTGCTTTCTGTTTTGGCTTATGAGTGGAAAGCATATTGGATCGGTACGGATACCAGGCAAAGTGAACCTAATACGTGGTTGAACTTTATCAAGGATTTCCAGTTGACGAATGTGCCTGATAAAGCTGTAGCGCATATTGCAGTGGATAGCAAATATTGGTTATGGATAAATGGCAAGATGGTGGTGTTTGAAGGGGGCTTGAAGCGAGGTCCTAATCCGCAGGATACATATTTTGATGAAGTGGATATAGCACCTTATTTGCAACGGGGTGAGAACAGGGTTGCCGTTCTGGTATGGTATTTTGGCAAGCATGGTTTTTCACATAACAGTAGTGGACAGGCTGGACTCTTGTTTGATTGTCAGGCTGCGGAATTGGATTTAGTCAGTGATAGCTCATGGAAATGTGCATTAAACGTTGCTTATCAGACTTGTGCGTTACCTGAACCTAATTATCGTTTGCCTGAGTCTGATCTTCTTTATGATGCGCGTCATGATATGGGAGAATGGTATAAGTTAGGGAGCGAAGTGAACTATTCAAATGCGTCAATCCTGCAAAAGGCAGGCGGCGCTCCTTGGAATAAGCTGGTTAAGCGACCTGTTCCATTATGGAAGTATTCTGAATTAAAAGACTATGAGCAAGTTTATAGGAATAACGATTCTTTAATTTGTATATTGCCATATAACGCTCAGATAACTCCTTATTTTAAAATCAAGGCTAAAGAAGGGAATAGGCTTGTGATGGCTACGGACAATTATTTCCATTATAATGGGGCAACAGAAAATATCCGTGCAGAGTATATTGCAAAATCAGGAGTGCAAGAATATGAAAGTTTAGGGTGGATGAATGGACATAGGGTTTATTATCTAATCCCTAATGACGTGGACGTGCTAGAGGTAAAATATAGGGAAAGTGGTTATGATTCTGATTTTGCAGGTAGCTTTACCTCTTCTGACTCTTTATTAAATAAATTATGGCAAAAGTCATTGAGGACTTTGTATGTAACCATGAGGGACTCATATATGGATTGCCCTGAACGTGAGCGGGCACAGTGGGCCGGTGATGCCGTAAATGAATCGGGGGAAACTTATTGTGCGCTTTCAATCAGTAGCCATGCTCTTACTAAAAAATGGTTGTGCGAATTGGCTGATTGGCAGAAAGAGGATGGAACCATTTTTGCTCCTGTACCATCAGGTAATTGGAATTCGGAATTATCTGGACAAATATTGGCTTCCATTGGCTATTATGGAGCGTGGAACTATTATTTTCATACGGGGGATTTGGAAACACTCCGTCGTGTTTATCCTGCTTATAAGCGGTACCTGGATTTATGGAAGGAGAATGAAACGGGCGTGATTTCTCTTCGTGATGTAGGTTGGTTGTGGGGGGATTGGGGGGATAATCGTGATATGTTCCTTTTGATAAATGCATGGTATTATTTAGCGTTAAAAGGTATGTCCCTATCTGCTGAGGCTTTGGGGTATCAAAGCGATGTGATTGGACTGTCACAAAGAATGAAGTCGTTTAAGCTGGCTTTTAATGCAACATATTGGAATGGAAGTGCTTATCGTAGCCTTGATTACACCGGAAAAACAGATGACAGGGTGCAAGCTTTGGCTGTAGTGGCAGGATTGGCTGATGTGGATAAATACGATTCATTGTTGGAAGTCTTCAAGCAAGAATATCATGCAAGCCCATATATGGAAAAGTATGTTTTTGAAGCTATGATGAAAATGGGTTATGAGGAGGAAGCATTAGACCGGCATAAGAAACGTATGAAACCGATGGTAGAGAATACTTATTTCTCAACTCTTTTCGAACATTGGAATATAGGGATGGATGGATATGACTCTGGAAGTGTGAATCATGCTTGGACAGGTGGGGGGCTGACTGTTTTATCAGAGTATTTGTGTGGAATTACTCCCTTGTCTTCAGGATATGCTGAAATTGCCATTATGCCTTGCCCGGGTAATATTGGCCAGGCGACAGCAAAGGTTTGTTCCGTAAAAGGTGAAATAAGCAGTACATTTATGCAAAGTGGCAAACGATTGAAAATGAGTGTAAAAACACCTGTGGGGATACCAACGCTTGTTGGTGTTCCAAGTGAGGGAATTTCTGAAGTTTGGATGAACAATTGTCTTGTGTGGAAAAAGGGAAAATATGTATCAAAGAATAAGATTGTACAATACAAAGGTATTCAAAATCGTCATCTGCAATTTTTGGTAGAAGGTGGAAATTATGTTTTTGAGTCAATAAAACGAGAGGAGGATTTTAGATGAAGTTTCTTAAATTGTTTATAGGAATTATACTGTTTTGTGTAGTTGACAGAGCACAAGCAAAGTGGGTCAATATTGTAGAGACACGATGTGAGAATCAAAGTGCCCCCCTTGGAATACAGACAGAGAACCCTTCATTTGCCTGGTATTTGGAGGCTGATGGACGCAATGTCAGTCAGGCGGCATACCGGATATTGGTGGCGGATGATGTCCGGATGCTGAAAAGAGGGATAGGAAATGTTTGGGATTCAGGAAAATGTGTATCTCAAGAATCTATAAATGTAAAATATAAAGGGCAAAAGTTACATGCAGCCAGTCGTTATTATTGGAAGGTGCAAGTTTGGGATAATAGAGGTGTTGAATCAGAATGGTCAATGATGGGCAGTTTTCGTATGGGATTATTGAAGCCATCCGATTGGGGGAATGCCAAATGGGTTGCGATGGATACCGTGCCAGGTAAATATGTTGTTTACCCCGGGTTCCAAGTGGCTGGTAACAAAGTTGATTTTTTGGAACATGAGGCTCGTATGCCCCAATTCCGCCGTTCTTTTAACTTAAATAAGAAAGAAATGTGCTCTGCTATAGCTTATATATCGGGGTTGGGGCATTTTGAGTTAAGTGTTAATGGGGAAAAGGTTGGTGATCATTTCTTGGATCCCGGTTGGAGTAAGTATGATAAATCATCTCTGTATGTCACTTTTGATATAACAGATAAATTGCTTAAAGGAGAAAATGTGTTAGGAGTGAGATTAGGAAATGGTTTTTTGCACATACCTAGAGATGCCTCTCGTTATCGGAAATTGATAACCACATATTCTTTTCCTAAGATGATTTGTAAAGTACGAATAACTTATGCGGATGGAACTGTGAAAGATATTGATAGTGATAGAAGTTGGAAGGTGTCTCCGAGCCCGATTACCTATTCCAGTATTTATGGAGGAGAAGATTATGATGCGACATTGGAGCAGATAGGATGGAATACTTCGGGATTTGATGATACAAATTGGGCAAATGTGATGGAAGTTCCTTCTGTTGGCCGTCTTTCTTCTCAGGTATCGCAGCCGTTAAAGGTGCAGAAACAGTTTGAGCATATTCGTGTTTTTGAAACTCAGCCCGGTGTCTATGTTTATGATTTTGGTCAAAACGCTTCGGGTATAGTTGACTTGAAAATAAGGGGTAAAAGAGGTGATAAAGTAGTGATGAAGCCTGCGGAATATTTAACAGATGACGGGTTGGCGAATCAGAATAATAGTGGTAATCCTTATTGGTTCTCTTATGTGTTGTCTGGTGGAAAGAGCGAGTATTGGCGACCTTCTTTTTCCTATTATGGATTTAGGTATGTTCAGGTAGAAGGAGCGGTTCCTAAGGGGTGTAAAAATCCTGAAGGTTTACCGGTAATTGAGAACTTGAGAATGCTACATGTGTCAAATTCTTCTGAAGCGGTGGGGAACTTTAAGTGTTCTAATACAATGTTTAATGATATCTATTCACTTATTGATTGGTCGGTCAAAAGCAACATGTCACATGTGTTGACAGATTGTCCGCACCGTGAAAAGTTAGGATGGTTGGAAGTTGCTCATTTAATGGGCAGTTCAATTGCTTTTTGTTATGATATCAGGCAAATGTATGCAAAAACAATAGAGGACATGAAGGATTCTCAGGTAGAGAATGGTTTGATACCTAATACTGCACCCGAATACGCAATGTTTCCCCATGATTTCAGAGATTCGCCTGAATGGGGAAGTGCTGGGGTGATATTGCCCTGGTTTATTTATCAATGGTATGGGAATCTTTCTATTTTGGAAGAAAACTATCCTTTGATGTCTTCTTATGTAGACTATTTGACCAGTCGTTCGAAACATCATATTTTATATCATGGATTAGGAGATTGGTATGATTTGGGGCCGAATCATCCAGGGTATAGCCAGTTGACAACAAGAGGGCTGACTCCCACTGCTCTTTATTATTATGATTTGTGTATCCTTGCCGAAGTGTCTAAATTATTGGGAAAGGAGGCTATGTATCAAAAGTATGCAACTTTGGCTGAGGAAGTGAAGATTGCTTTTAATGCTAAATTTTTCAATTCGGAAAAAGGGTTCTATGATAGGGGGAGCCAAACTGCAAATGCATTGCCCTTATACGTAGGGCTGGTAGATGAGGCTGATAAGGTTAGTTGTTTAAAACAGATTATCAAGGATATTAGGGAGCATGGTAATAGTATAACTTCAGGTGATATAGGCTTTAGTTTTTTGTTGAGGGTTTTGGAGCATGAAGGAGCATCCAATGTGATATTTGATATGAATAGTCAGTCGGATAAGCCTGGTTATGGTTATCAGTTGAAACAGGGAGCTACTTCTCTGACAGAATCTTGGACAGCACTAAAGACTGCTTCACATAACCATTGCATGTTAGGTCATTTAATGGAATGGTTTTATGGAGGTTTGGGGGGGATTCGGATGAGCAAGAAAGAGGTCGCCTTTAAAGAATTTATATTATGCCCGGAAGTTGTTGGAGATATTTGTTCAGCCGATGTCGGATTTAAATCGCCTTATGGTAATATTAAAAGTAGTTGGGGGATTAATGGTCATGAGTTTACATATAAGGTAAAAGTCCCGGTTAACACACGTGCTTTGGTGAGTTTGCCGACAAAAGATGTGGAAAAAGTGCTGGAAGGGAAAAAGAAGTTAAGTGAGCATTCAGGTATTTTCTTTAAAGGGGTAAAAGATGGAAGATGCATTTGTGAAATAGGATCTGGAGAATATGAATTTACAATATTGTCGTTTGAATAAAAAATAATTAGATATGGAAGTTAAGAAGTTTTTGTGGCTAATGGTTTTATGTAGTGTTCCATTTTATATGAAAGCACAATGTGAGTCTTATAAGAAAAACTGGAAAGCTATATCGAAGGAATATGATTATAATAGGGAGCCGGAATGGCTGAAAGATGCAAAATTTGGGATTTATCTGCATTGGGGAGTTTATTCGGTTCCTGCTTATTCTTATGAGTGGTATCCTCGGCACATGTTTATGGAAACCCGTAAGGAATATCAATATCATAAGGAGCATTATGGAGATCCTAAAGAATTTGGGTATGATAAGTTAGTGCCCTTATTTAAGGCAGAACATTTTAATGCTCAGGAGTGGGTTGATTTGTTCCGGCAAGCAGGTGCGAAATTTGGAGGGCAAGTAGCAGAACATCATGATGGGGTGGCAATGTGGGATAGTAAGATAACTCCATGGAATGTTGCTTTGATGGGACCTAAACGTGATGTCATGAGGGAATATAGGGATGAACTGGAAAGACATGGGATGAAGTTTATGGCGACCTTTCATCATGCACGCTTGCTGCAGCGGTATAAAGGTCAGGATAATCCCGAACGGCCTGATTTTTGGGATATGTATAATAGCCATTACCCTTATTTGGAAGGTATGCCGACGACATCGAATAATCCAATGTTAAGATTGTTGTATGGGAATGTTACACCGGAGGAGTTTTATGATCCGATTTGGTTTGGAGAGCTGAAAGAGGTAATAGATAATTATAATCCTGACATTATTTATTTCGATGCTTGGTTAGATTTGATTCCGGAGGAGTATTTGTATAAATTCACAAAGTATTTTATAGAAGAAAGTAAGAAAAAACATAAGGAAGTGGCAATATTCCGCAAGCAAGGAGATTTGCCGTTAAATGTAAGTATGGAGATTCTCGAAAAATCTCGGAAGCAGGAAATTGAACCTAAATTGTGGACAACGGAGGAGACGATTAGCACTGACAGTTGGTGTTATACGGAGGATATGGAACTTCGTAAGAGTAAAGATCTTATAAATGTATTGATTGATGTTGTCAGCAAGAATGGGGTATTTATGTTGAATGTATCTCCGCGTGCTGATGGGGTTATACCACAGGCTCAGAAAGACATTTTATTAGAGATCGGTGAATGGATGAAAGTGAATGGGGAAGCTATTTATGCAACTCGTCCATGGCGTGTTTGGGGGGAAGGGCCAACAAGCCAGCCTAAGGGTGATTTTGAAAATCACAAGGAGTTTATGAAGTTAAAATATTCAGCAGAAGATATACGGTACACAAGTAAGGGAAATACAATATATGCAATGACATTAGGTACTCCTGCTGCAGGGAAAAAGATATTATTGAAAGGACTTTCCAGGAAATATACTTCGAAATTGGGAAAGGTGAAAAACGTAAGTGTTTTGGGAACAAATCAAGCGGTTGATTGGAATGTTGTTGATGATGGATTATGGGTGACAACTCCTGCTTTGTTTGGTAATACAGCTGTTGCTTTTAAGGTAGAATGTGAAAAATGAATTGTTTATGAGTAAGACTTTATTATATCTGCTGTTTGGTGCATTGCCATTATGCATGTGTGTGTCATGCGGTTTTTCTGAAGATGGGAGTAGCAATTATTCCCGGGAAGGGCAGGGCGTTTGGAAACTATCAGTAGGAAAGCCTGAACGAGTAAATTTATTGAGTTTGCTGGAAACAACACCAAATTGGACAGCTATTGAGGAAATCGGTGATACGGATCTTCCTATAAGTTGGCAAGAAATTGATATGAAAGTGGTGGATGGAAAGACTTATGTTCGTTTCCCACTTGAAAAAGATGAAAAAATTTTTGGATTAGGGCTGAATTTTAAAACGGTAGAACAACGTGGCAGAGTGATGCGTTTACATGTGGATCATTATGGCGGAAGCGATAATGGACGTACTCATGCACCGGTTCCGTTTTTTGTTTCCAGCAAAGGTTATGGAGCATTGATTAATTCTGCAAGGTATATTGATGTCTGGGCAGGAACAGGTGTGAGGAAAGAGAGCAAGAACCAGCCTGTGGCAAGGGATCGTAATACAGACCCTCAATGGACGGCAAATCCTTATTCTGATAATTTGGAATTCTTGATACCTGCTGAAGGAGTGGAAATCATTCTTTTTTCGGGTAAAACGATGCTGGATGTAGTACGCCGATTTAATTTGTATAATGGCGGTGGATGTTTGCCTCCTAAGTGGGGGCTTGGGTTTTGGCATCGTGTTCCAAGCTTATACACGGCTAATCAGGTGAAACAAGAGGTAAAAGAATTCAAGGAAAAGGGCTTTCCTCTTAGCGTTATTGGCTTGGAACCAGGATGGATGACTCGTTCTTATCCATGTACATATGAGTGGGATGCTACCCGTTTTGAGAATCCTCATTCTTTTGTGAAGGATATGATGAAAGAAAATATCCGGACTAATGTCTGGATTAATCCATACATCTCTCCGGATGGTGAATTATATGATAAGATTTTACATTATACAGGTAGCCATACGGTTTGGTGTGGGCTTGTCCCTGATTATACATTGCCTGAAGCTCGAAATATTATAACTGGGCATCTTAAAAAACATCAGTTGGATTTAGGGGTAAGTGGCTATAAAATGGATGAGAATGATGGATATGACTCATGGTTATGGCCTGATGTGGCCATTTTCCCTTCGGGGCTTGCCGGAGAACAGATGCGGCAGGTTTATGGAGTGATGATGCAGAAGGTTACTACGGAAATGTATAAGAAAGAAAATAAGCGTACGTATGGTCTGGTACGTGCCAGCAATGCAGGAGCAACTTCATTTCCGTATGTAATTTATAATGATTATTATAATCATCGGGATTTTATAACAGCTTTGATAAACAGTTCTTTCATTGGTGTTCTTTGGACACCGGAGGTTCGGGCTTCACAATCCTCCGAAGAGTGGCTGCGTCGTATGCAGACTGTTTGTTTTTCTCCTTTGGCTATGTTGAATGCTTGGGCAGATGGTACAAAACCATGGTCTTTTTCTGATGTGGCGGAGGATGTTAATGAAATAGCTTCGTTAAGAATGCGACTGATTCCTTATTTATATACAGCTTTTGCCGATTATGCATTTAAAGGGATCCCTCCAGTTAGAGCTATGAATTTGGAAGAAGGGTATATTGTAACTGATTCTGTGTCTAAAACTTCTTTTGACGGAACTGAGAATCCTTATGCGTTGGCTGTGAGACAAGAAGTAAAAGATCAGTTTATGGTTGGTGAATGCTTATTGGTTGCCCCTTTGTTTGCCGGAGAAAAAGAACGCAAGGTTGTCTTGCCTCAAGGAAAATGGTTTGATTTCTATACAGGAGATTTGGTGGGTGAAGGAGAGGTAATAACAGTGCGACCAGGGCTTGATAAGATTCCTGTTTTCGTTAAAGATGGAGGAATTGTTCCAATGTATCCTCCTATTTGTCAAATAGATAAAGATAAACATCCGGTGGAAATTCGGCATTATGGTAGTTTGTCTTCTACTTATGAGTTATACGATGATGATGGTGAGACTTATGATTATCAGAATGGAGAATTTACAAGAATCATGATAAAAGTAGAGGTTGATAGCTTAGGAAATAAGAAGGGACATATCGTAATACCGGAAGGTAAAAAAATATGGTCGGTTGGGAATTGCAGTTTTAATTTTATGAATATAAATTGATTGTGTGCCATGTTATTTGATACTTCGTGAAATGAATATGAAAAGGTGAATTAGTAATTTTTATTTTTAATCAATTTAATGCTGATATGAAAAACAATATTTTATTTTTATTTTTTATAGTAATCCCTTTATTGGCTAAAGGGGAGATTGTTTTTAGCAATGATATAGGAAACCTTGGTCTTGAGAATTTAGATCAACAGAGAAAGGAAATCACAGGTGTGGTTTGTGATGATACGGGGGAGCCTGTAGCGGGGGCTACAATAACTATCAAGAATTCTACGGGAGGATGTATTACAGATATGGATGGACGTTATACGATGATGGTAAAAGTGGGGGATGAGCTGTTAGTTAATTTCTTGGGATTCCAAACCGCCATTATAAAAGTGACATTAGATAAAAGTGAATATAATGTAGTGTTAAAACAAAAGATCGATGAACTAGAGGAAGTTACTGTAGTGGCTTTTGCTAAGCAGAAGAAGGAAAGTGTCATAAGTTCTGTGACGACAGTAAAACCTGCTGAACTGAAAGCACCGACAAGTAATCTTACTACAGCTTTGGCTGGTCGTATGTCTGGTTTAATAGCGTACCAAACAAGTGGTGAGCCAGGAAAAGACAATGCCCAATTCTTTATTCGTGGAGTTACGACTTTTGGTTACAAGACAGATCCGCTTATTTTGATTGATAACGTTGAGTTAACTTCAGAAGATTTGGCAAGATTAAATGTGGATGATATTGCAAGTTTCTCAATAATGAAAGACGCTACCGCAACTGCTTTGTATGGTGCACGTGGAGCAAATGGAGTAATTCTTGTTACTACAAAAGAGGGGCGTGAGGGAAAGGCTACTGTGTCATTCCGTATAGAAAATTCATTATCTACTCCGGTAGATATGGTTGAACTGGCCGATCCTATCACTTATATGAAACTTCATAACGAGGCAGTCCGTACACGTAATCCGTTAGGAGTGTTACCTTATACTGAAACTAAGATAGCGAATACGATAAAAGGAGTGAATCCATACGTTTACCCGGCTGTAAATTGGTATGATGAACTATTTAATGATTATACCATGAATCAACGGGTCAATATGAGTGTCAGTGGTGGTGGGAAGATTGCCCGATATTATATTGCTGCTTCTTTTAATAATGACAATGGTGTCCTAAAGAATAACGGTACAAATAACTTTAATAATAATATTAGTTTAAAGAAGTATTCAATTCGTTCTAATATCAATATTAATCTTACAAAAACAACAGAAGCTATTGTGCGTTTCCAAGGTAATTTTGATAGTTATTCAGGACCATTGGATGGTGGAGATGGATTATTCTCAAAAGTAATGAGAGCCAACCCTGTCTTATTCCCAAAGTATTATCCGGCACCGAGTGATTATTCTTCACACATTTATTTTGGTAACTATACCGGTGGTAACTATATCAACCCTTATGCCGACATGGTGAAAGGTTATAAGAATTACGATCGCACACTGGTGCTGGCACAATTTGAATTAAAACAAAATTTGGATTTTATAACTAAAGGTTTGAATGTCCGCGGATTGATGAGTACCACCCGTTATGTATATTCGGACATATCTCGTGCTTATGGCCCTTACTACTATATGGCAACCGGATATGACCAAACTAAGGACACATATAAGTTGAATCCTTTAAATCCAAACGAAGGATACGAGAATGTGGAAGCCGGTTCTCCGTGGAAAGATATACAGAATACAACGTATATAGAACTGGCGGCTAGTTATAATAGAGATTTTGGCAACCATGGTGTGAGTGGTATGTTGGTTTATACTATGCGTAATCAACAAAATTCTAATTATGAAAACTTGCAGTTATCATTGCCTCATCGTAATTTGGGTTTATCCGGACGATTTACTTATTCTTACGATAAACGTTACTTTGCGGAATTTAATTTTGGATATAATGGTTCGGAGCGTTTTTCAAAGAATGAGCGTTTTGGCTTTTTTCCATCAGTGGGAGTGGGATATTTAATCTCCAATGAAAAGTTTTGGAAACCTGTTGAAAATGTCATAAGTAAACTAAAGTTGAAAGCTACTTATGGTTTAGTAGGTAATGATGCGATTGGTGATGACAATGACCGATTCTATTATTTGTCAAACGTTAATATGAATAACGGTGATCGTGGACAGGATTTTGGAACGAATTTTGGCAACCATTTAAATGGCATCTCAGTCTCACGCTATGGAAATGATTTGATTACTTGGGAAACGGCAAAGAAGTTGAACTTGGGTTTTGAAATGAATTTGTTTAATAAACTGGAAATCCAGGCCGACTTCTTTCATGAAAAACGTAGCAATATCCTGATGGAACGTTCATTCATTCCAGGTACAATGGGGCTTGCAGCACCAATCAAGGCAAATGTGGGAGAGGCTTCAGGAAAAGGTGTGGATATATCAATGGACTATTCTCATGTTATCAACAAAGACTGGTGGTTGCAAGGTAGGGCGAACTTTACTTATGCTGTAAGCGAATACTTGAAAGTGGAAGAACCGGATTATGAGCTTGCAGGCACCCCTTGGCGTTCTTTGGTTGGTCAGAATTTGTCACAGCGTTTCGGATATATTGCTGAACGCCTGTTTATCGATGAAGATGATGTAAAGAACTCTCCTGCACAGGAATTCGGTGGTCGGGTGATGGCCGGTGACATTAAATATAAGGACATTAACGGTGATGGAAAGATAACTGACGACGATCAAGTACCTATAGGTCTTCCGCTGACTCCGAAAATTACTTATGGATTCGGACTTTCTGCAGGTTATAAGAATTTTGACCTGTCTGTATTCTTCCAGGGAAATGCCCAAAATTCGTTCTGGCTTGATCCTGTTGCCATATCACCGTTTATCGATACTGACAACGATGGTTCAATCATCTCGAACAATGCTTTGTTGGATGTGATTGCAAAGGATCATTGGTCGGAAGATAACAGAAATATCTATGCTTTCTGGCCTCGATTAGGTGATGAAGTCTCTGCTAATAATACGCAATGCAGTACATGGTGGATGCAAAACGGTTCATTTTTGCGTCTCAAATCATTGGAAATAGGTTATTCTTTGCCTGAAAATCTGATCCGTAAATGGGGCTTGAATACTGTACGTATTTATTTCAACGGTTCTAATTTATTGACTTGGAGCAAGTTTAAACTATGGGATCCGGAGATGGGGCCTAACGGTTTGGGCTATCCTATCCAGCGTGTGTATAATATAGGATTAAATGTGAACTTCTAAATCGTTTCAATTATGAGTATAAGAAATTTTTTATATATAGTAGGTGTCGCCGTTTGTACATCTTGCAGTTATTTGGATGTTGTTCCCGACGGTGTGGCAACTTTGGATATGGCTTTTAATAACAAAGCCAATGGCGAAAGGTATTTGGCCACATGCTATTCTTACATACCACTTTTGGGAGCGCAAACTGTAAATCCGGGTATAGCTTCCGGTTCTGAAACATGGTTTTATACCATGTCTGGAAATGGATTTGGTAATAATACTACTTTTGGGATAGCAAATGGTTTGCAGAACTCCAATAATCCGTTGGCTAATTTTTGGGATGGTGACAATGGAGGCTTAAATATGTTTAAAGGTTTGAGGGATTGCAACATCTTTATAGAAAATTTGGAAGATGAATCAAAAGTACCAGATTTGGAACCCAGTGAACGGGTTAGATGGATAGCCGAAGGAAAAGCTTTGAAGGCTTATTTTCATTATTATTTGTTCCAGCATTATGGTCCTATACCGGTCATTCGTAAAAATTTGCCAATCTCTGCTTCTGAGGAAGAAGTGCGTATAAGGCGTGAGAAAGTGGATGATGTAGTAAAATATATTGTTGACTTATTGGACGAGGCTATACCAGATTTACCTGTGACGATTCAGAGACAATCATCAGAAATGGGTCGTCTCACTCAAGCGGCCGCCATGGGATTAAAAGCCAAAGTATTAGTGTTGGCAGCGAGCCCGTTGTTTAACGGAAACACCTCGTATGCCAACTTCAGGGATGTTGATGGTATGCCATTCTTTAACCAAGAGTTTCAGATTGAGAAATGGCAAAAAGCGGCTGATGCTTGTCTGGAGGCCATAGAAGCGGCCGATGCGGCAGGACATGAGCTATATGATTTCTGTAAAGAAGAAGCGGTAACATTTTCCGATCCCACATTCGGATATACAATGAATGTAAGAGGTGCTGTTACGGAACGTTTTAACAAAGAGTTGGTATGGGGCGTTGGTAAATCTCATTCGGTGGATCTACAACAAATATCTATGCCAAGATTGGAAGGTTGGCAATCCCAACGTGATGATGTTATCAAGCAATGTCTGGCTCCAACTCTTGATTTGGCAGAGTTGTTTTACACAAGCAATGGCGTTCCGATGAATGAGGATAAGGACTGGGTGGATAATGGCTGGTACACCAATCGTTATAGTTTAGAGAAAGCTCAAGTAAGCGACAGACTGTATATTGAACCGAATTTTGAGACTGCCATTTTGAATTTCAGACGGGAACCTCGCTTCTACGGCACATTAGGTTTTGATGGCTCCGGTTGGTATGGAAACGGTAGAAAGGATTTGAACAACCTGTATTATGTGAAATCTAAAGCCGGTGATGCGGCAGGTATGAAAGGACCTAATCTGTATTCTATAACAGGTTATTTTGCCAAGAAGTTGGTTCATTATGAATCGGAAGTGCCACAAACTGGTAATGCGGTATTCGAACCGTATCCATTTCCGATAATTCGCCTTGCAGACCTATATTTGATGTATGCGGAGGCGTTAAATGAGGCAACGGATGGGGAAAGAAATGTGCCAAGTGATGTTTATAAATATATTGACTTTATAAGGGAAAGATCAGGATTGAAGGGTGTGAAAGATGCCTGGAGATTATATTCTAATAATCCTGATAAACCCTCAACGAAATCCGGTATGCGCGAAATCATCAGACAGGAAAGAGGGATAGAACTGGCCTTGGAAGGTGTCCGCTTCTATGACATCAGACGTTGGAATTTGGGTGAAACGGAATATAACAAGGTTGTACGCGGATGGAACATTAAGGGAGAAAACAAAGAAGATTATTACATAGTTACTCCTATCTTCCAAATGCAATATTCTCAAAAAGATTATTTATGGCCGATAAAAAAATATAATATAATTATAAATTCCAATTTGGTTCAAAACCCTGGTTGGTAAATTAAAATACTATGAATATGAGAAATATAATTTTATCATTCTTATTTGTGGCAGGTGTCTTAGCTTCGTGCAGCGAAGAAAACATTCGTCACTCTTATGGAGAAAATGACGGCATAGCACCGGGTAAGGTGGAAGTGGTATCCAACAAGAAAATTCCCGGAGGTGTTATTATCAGCTATAAGAACCCGAGTGATGGAGATTTGATGTATGTAAAGGCATGCTACAAACTGGCTTCGGGAAAAGACATGGAAGTCCGTGTGTCTTCCTATGACAATAAAGTGACCTTGGAGGGTTTTAACGATGAGGAAGAGAAGGAAGTGTATTTCTACTGTGTAGACAGGCATGAAAATGTGGGTGAGCCGGTGAAATATACATTTGTTCCGGGAGTTTCACCATTGAACAAGGCGTATGAAACAATAAATATTGGCGCAGCCTTTGGTGGAGCCAATATCACACTTGAGAATGAGGACAAAGGTAATTTGATGGTCGAGGTGTTGTCATTGGACTCTTTGGGACAATGGTATTCTGTAAAGACCGAGTACACTTCTTCAAGTGCAATCAAATGTTCCGTTCGCGGTTTCGAATCAAAAGAAAGGTTGTTCGGAGTTTATCTGCGCGATAGATGGGATAATTTCACTGATACTGTTTTCCAGACATTGACTCCGATGGAGGAATATGAATTGGACAAGAGCAAGTTCAAAGAAATGAAATTGGATAATGACCTTGAAATAGGTTGGGGGCTTGTGATTAGGAACATGTGGGATGGAAGAACAGCCGGTGAAAATACGTGTATGCACTCTATTGACTTTGACCGTTTCCCACAATGGTTTACCTTCGACTTAGGTGTTACCACAAAATTGAGCCGTTATCTTTATTGGCAACGACAACCGGGCTATTGGTATATGGGCGGCAATATTAAGAGATGGGAAATATGGGGTCGTGCAGACGAACCTTCTCAAGATGGAAGCTGGGACGGATGGATATTGTTGAGTGAGTGTGAGTGTAAAAAACCATCTGGATTGCCTCCAGGACAAAATACGCAGGAAGACATAGAATATGCAACCAATGGTGAAGAATTCGAGTTTGAACCAGATCTGCCTGCTGTGAGATACATCAGGTTTAAAGGTTTGGAATCGTTTGATGGCGATAGACGTATTCATATCGAGGAAGTTACATTTTACGGACAAAAAAATTAAGCTATTATGATACATTTTTACAGAATATTCTTTTTAATATTGGTTTTATTTTTCACATCGTGTGAAGACATGCTGGACAATATCCGTCCTTATCTTGACAAGGGGGAGACAGTGTATGTGGGAAAGGCAGACAGCTTGTACACCAATGTAGGACGCAATCGCATAGAATTGGTTATCCGTTTGAGAAGTGGATATAATCAGACAAAATGCCAAACCATTATGGTGGATAAGAACGGTGAAGAAAAGGTCTTCGATTATGAAATAGAACGTCAAAATGGAGAACAATTCCTCAACTATATGTATGATGGTCTTGGAGAAGGACAGTATGATTTTTCTGTGGTGCTATTTGACGGGGATGGAAATAAATCTTTGACGGAAACTGTTTACGGATATTCGTATGGCGATTTTTATCAGTCCACTTTGTTAAACAGAAGGTTTGAACTGACACGTGATGGTGATAAAGTGGTATTGAAGTGGAGGGCTATAGACAATGCTTTATATTCCATATTTTCTTATAAGGCGGCTGATGGAAATGTTAAAGACTTGAACGTCCCTGTGAATGAATATGTAACAGAAATATCAGATTTTAAAGAAGGAGGTTCATTTTCCTGGAAGACAGCTTATAAACCAACCAAGACATCGTTGGATGTTTTCTTTTCTGACGAAAGCTCCGGAAATTTCCCGAATTGATTTTCATTACATGTTAGAATAATGTTTGTTTAAAAAAGTGAGATGGCATATTTATCTGTGTGTTTATATGTCATCTCATGCTATTATTATTCGGTATGAGAAAAGTATTTGTTTATATGTTGTTGGCATTGTGTGTATTCTATACGAATGCGTGCAATGACAACTCGGATGTGGGTGAGACAAAAATAGTCATCGAACCTCCGGTGATAGCTGACATAACCTTAAATTCGGCAGAAGTAAAGGTTATTGTAAAAGGTGCTGTGTTTAAAGAGAGAGGCGTGTGTTACAGTACTTTTAAAAATCCGAACATGCTGAACAACAAGATTATGACCGATGAGGCAACCGATGAGTTCTCTATCGTGTTGAATAATCTGTCTATCAACACGAAGTATTATGTGAGGGCTTATGCCGTTTTGACTGATAAAAGTGTACTGTATTCGGATATTGTTAATTTCAACACTGTGGCAGACGAAGCAGGCGAGATACTTGAGAAATATGTTCCTCCAATGTATTCGGACAATTATATGGCAATAGGGAATTGGGCTTATCATGACAAGTGGAATCTCGCCAATATTCACGACCCTAACGTGTTTAGGGCTGATGACGGCTATTATTACATGTATCAGACTGATGCCTCTTATGGGGATGAACACAAGAAAGACGGTGGACACTTTCATGGCAGACGTTCAAAAGATCTTGTCAACTGGGAGTATCTGGGAGGAACCATGCGTGAAGTTCCGGCATGGATAGATGAAAAACTGAATGCTTACAGAAGTGAGCAGGGACTTCCTCCAATAGAGAACCCGAATTTGGGCTTTTGGGCTCCGGCGGCAGGGAAAGTGCGCGATGGTTTGTATAGGATGTATTATTCGATAACTATTTTTGACCGCATAGAAGCTGGAAACGAAAAGTCGTCGAGCGAAAGAGCATTTATCGGATTAATGGAAACTTCTGATCCCGCTTCAAACGTATGGAAGGATAAGGGATTTGTCATAACATCATCGTCCAATAGAGGAAATAATTGGAGCTGGAGTGAAAACCCTTGGGAAGAAACATATTTCAAGTATAACGCTATTGACCCCTCCTTTATCATTGATACAGATGGAAAGCATTGGTTGATATATGGCTCGTGGCATTCTGGAATAGTGGCCGTAGAACTGGATGCAGAAACAGGGAAAATCAAACAGGAACTACCAAAACCTTGGGGTAACGACAAAGATATTGAAGCATACGGAACGAGGATAGCAACAAGGAACGGTGCTTCGAGGTGGCAAGGCTCGGAAGCTCCGGAAATAATATACCGTAATAATTACTATTATTTGTTTTTGGCATATGATGCCGTAGATGTCCCGTATAATACGCGCGTGGTTCGTTCCAAAAAACTGTTAGGTCCGTATTACGGAATAGACGGGACCAATGTTACTGATACGGGTGGGGAGGCTTATCCTATATTGACACATCCTTATAAATTCGATAACAGCTATGGCTGGGTAGGATTTTCCCATTGCAGTGTGTTTGATGATGGTAACGACAATTGGTATTATGTATCACAGGCTAGATTCCCTCACGATGTACTAGGCATTTGGGCTTCTAATGTTGTCATGATGGGACATGTGCGCAGAATATTGTGGACTGAAGACGGATGGCCGGTGGTATTGCCCGAGAGATATGGGGCAGTGCCGGATGTACATATCAAGGAAAGAGAGTTGTACGGAAGTTGGGAATGTATCGACCTGAAATATGAGTATGCAGTTCAGCAAAATTCTTGGAACATTACGTTGGGGTTGGATCATAAGATAACTTCGGGTACATGGAAGGACAGAAGCTGGAGCTATGATGAAGACAGCCGGGTACTGACAATAGATGGAGCAATGAAACTGTATGTTGCCAGAGAGGTGGATTGGGAGCGCGAACCAAGAACACATACACTCGTTTTTGCGGGGTATGAAGGTAAAAACACTTATTGGGGAAAATTGAAGAAATAACAAAATGAATAGAATGAACAAATTGATTGTTACAGTAATTGTTTTAATCTGTTACTTAATTGATGTATATGCACAGCCTCTAAAGTATAAAGGTTATCCTTCACGTGAAGGAAAGATTGATATTAGGAGTAATTTTATGTCACCTCCCAAAGGATATGGGAATGTCCCTTTTTATTGGTGGAATGGAGACTCATTAAAATTCGAACGTTTGGTGGATCAACTATCTATTTTGTCTGAGGCTTCAATTGATGGTTTGTCCGTTAGCTATATTCATACGCATCCTGCAGTTGATGTTGAAATTAATTTGCATGGTTATGGTAGTTTTGGAAGAGCGGATGCCGGTATTCCTGGATTTTATACAGATGAATGGTGGAGTCTGTGGAACAAATTCTCCGAAGAATGTGCTAAAAGGAATATTGGTCTTGGAGTGGATGATTATGTGGTTGGATGGGCGAAAAATGGTTTTTATGTCGATGAAGTTCTTCAGTCACCTGAATTTTGTAATTATCAGGGAAGGTTGCGTTGCAAAAGTCATAAAGTAAATGTTGGAGAAAAATTGGATATTGAGATTCCAGAACAGACACTATGCATAATGGCATTTCCTGCGGGGGATGATTTGACCTCATTTGTTAGAGATGGAAAATTGAAATGGTCTTGTGAAGCACAAGAACTTCAAACGGTTTATATTGTTTCTACTGTTGCGTCTCCTGAACTGCATCCTGAATATGGCAAGCGACTAGTGGATGTTTATTTTAATCGCTTTGACAAAAAGTTAGATAGTCAGGGAAGAAAAGGAATGAATTATTTTTTTCAAGATGAGTTGCATTATGAATTGAATATCTACTCATGGTGTGAAGATATGTGTCAAGAGTTCAAGAAAAGAAAAGGATATGATATTCTTCCCTATTTGCCGGCATTGTGGGAGTATATAGGGAGTATTACTCCAAAGGTTCGGCTAGATTATGCACAGGTAGTGACTGAGTTGGCAGAAGAACGCTATTTTAAACCCATTTATGATTGGCATAATGAGCGAGGCTTGATATATGGTTGTGATAATGCGGGGAGAGGATTGGAACCTTTACAGTATTTGGATTATTTTAGAGCAATCAGTTGGTTTACAGCTCCTGGAAATGATGCTCCGGCGAGAGGATCCAGTTTTCGTCAGACAAAAGTTTCCAGTTCTATAACTCATTTATATAAACGTCCTCGTACATGGCTTGAAGCATTTCACAGTATGGGATGGGATAGTAATGGAGAGTGGCTGACATCTCAACTAGACCATCATTTAATTGCAGGTGGTAATTTGTTGTGTCTGCATGGGCTTTATTATTCTACTCATGGCGGATGGTGGGAATGGGCTCCTCCTTGTTTCCACTTTCGTATGCCTTATTGGTCTCACATGAAGCGTTGGTTGAAATATGCAGAACGGATGAGTTTTGTTTTAAGTCAGGGTACACATATTTGTGACATTGCTGTAATGTATCCAACAGAATCTTTGCAAGCTTATCCAGACACTGATATGGACTTATTGTGGAGGGTTACCGACCATTTGAGTGCTTGTGGATTAGATTATGATTTTATGGACTATCAGTCTTTACAACAGGCAAAAGTAAAAAATGGTTGTCTTAATGTTTCGGATGAGAGGTATAAAGTTTTGATTTTAGCTGATATGAAAGCGATGCATTATGAGACATTACTTAAGATATATGAGTTTTATAAAAAAGGAGGTATTGTATTGTATCTTGGAAATTTGCCGCAGGCTACTAGTCGGGTTGGAGAAAATGATCCCAAGGTGACAAAAATGGTAAATGAAATTTTTTCGGCTGATACTTATATGGATGAGAAAGATGTTGCCAACTATATTTCATCATTGATTGTTCCTGATTTCCGTGCCGGTAAAGGAGAAGGGAAAGTGCTTCACCGAAAAATCGGTAAGTACGATTTATATATGGTGATGAATGTCCCAAAAGGAGATGAAGTGTTCTTTCGCAACAAAGGAAAAGTGGAATGTTGGGATGCCTGGAATGGAAAAATTAGTGACATACAGGTTCTTAAGCAGACAGATGAAGGTACTTGGGTGAGATATGATGCAGAATACAATGAATCTAAATTGTTTGTTTTTTCTCCAGGTGAACCGACTTATGAAATAGGTGGGAGTTCAGAGTATGTTCTTGCTGGAGAGGTGCCAATTGAGGGTGAATGGGATGTGGAGATTGTCCCTACGATGAATAATAAATGGGGTGATTTTCGTTTGCCGGCAACTGATGAATTGATTGGCCCTGAGGCGCGTGAGTTCTCTTATAAATTTGTTCCTGATGTAACAGATTGCACTTCTATAAAAAATGGTGATATGCCTTATTGCAGTATTTATGGTTATGCGCCTTATATGGAGATGTTGGTATTGCCAAAATCTTTAGAATTATCAGAATATTTGCCTGAAAACTTACCAATAAATGGTTGGACTCCATATTGTTATTCGTGGCAGTATGGTGTATTTGATAATCCTGGAAGTCAAGGATATCATGGATTAAAAGGCAAAGTTGATAATCGTTTTATCATATTGGATAAAGGTGGACATCAGATTTTTAGAACGTATGTATATGCCCCTTATGATGGTGATTTCCGGATTGAACAAGAAGGTGAAAAAGCTACATACTTCTATTTGAATGGGATTTTAGTTCGTGAGTCAGTAGTGGAGATGAAGAAAGGGTGGCATCAAGTGATATTGGTTTATGCGAATACACCTAATGGGAGTTACGTTTTGGAAGAGAAGAAGAGTTATAGTGTGGATGACCGGAAGCGCAGTGCGGTAGTCTTTTATCCGGTCAAAGCCAGTCCAATTAAGGATAACTATGCTTATGATACAATTGTTGCCATGAAGTGGTATAAGACGGAACATCTGGAATATAGTTCACAAAAATTGCATAAGGGTATATGGGTTTATAATTTTCAAACGGCTCCTGGTACTAAACAGATGGGAATGACTGTAAATGGTAAAATCCTTGGTTTGTGTGTTGATGGTAAATTTATTGCATCGGAAAGATTGAAGAAAGTAGGAAAAAATAGTTATAACTTAAGTTTGGAAGAGGAGTTTCAACAAGGAATTTCTACTATTACTGTAATGGCTGAACCTGAGATTGGGCATATCGGTGCTGCTTTTTTTGAAGAACCTGTGAAGATGATGTGTGATGGGGGGAAAATGCGATTAGGGAACTGGACCGATGTCGGTGCCCTAAAGTTTTATTCCGGTGGAATGAAATATAAGAAAGATGTTTATTTAAAGAAAAAAGACAATTATCGTAAAATAGTTTTGAGTTTAGGCAACTTAAATGCGACCTGTGAAGTTAAGGTTAATGGTAAAAGTATGGGAGTATTGATGCATACTCCTTATGTATTGGACGTTAGTGATAGCGTAGTTAATGGAGTAAACAATATAGAAATATTGGTTTATAGTACATTATCAAATCATTATCAGACGGTTCCTTCCGCATATCGTGGTAATCCTATATCTGGATTGTTAGGACCTGTGAAGTTGTTGGAATATAAATAATTTTTTAGTGTGGACTCTGTTCTGAGTATGATATCAACTACGGCAGATTCTTGAACTTTCAGGCTTTGAAAATCCTTCTAAAGAAGTATAGCAGTACTTTCGAGCAAGTATAGGAATATTTCTTTGGGAGGATTGTAATCTTTTTATAAAAGTATTTTGAGAATATATTTTCTTAGAGAAGAGATGGTTATAATCTCAAATCTCGCAGTGGTTTAAGCCTTATGTAGTAGAAACTATCGGAGCAAAAGTTCGCTTTACTGCATTAATTTGTTTATCACTGTTATTATATTTTAGGTAAGTTCAGATGATTCTAATTTGTTTTATTTCGTTCTTTGTCGTAGGGATCGGATCTTTACTTGCATATAATATAATCATTTTAAAGGAAAAAATCAAAAAAAGCAACTCTTTTGGAATTGCTCTTTTTAAGAAGTGGAGCGTATCGGACTCGAACCGATCACCTTAACACTGCCAGTGTTACGCTCTAGCCAGATGAGCTAACGCCCCTTTT
>ENA-UEPG01000535-UEPG01000535.1-human-gut-metagenome-genome-assembly--contig:-NODE-535-length-37185-cov-10.903282_pt1 | contig 37185 bp, 26 predicted proteins | sample MGYA00242893_ERZ507902 | MGnify/ENA primary metagenome ERZ507902 (study PRJEB26167, sample SAMN06115491) | human gut metagenome | host: Homo sapiens | place: China:Gansu | collected 2015-04-23...
ATGAACCTGATAGTTTCGGAGATTGCGGACAATACGGCTCTGATTACTTCCGAGCAGCAAACAGGTACTACGTTCGGAGCGAAAGTCATTGAATTCTATCCGGTGGCCGATATAGGCTTTGATTATAACATTGAGGTGAAACTGGTGAAGTTCGTAGAAGAGAACGGAGTGCCTGTATCTCTGCCTTACACTCACAAAATTGTCGAAGGGTTAAAGCCGGGAGTCAATTATATCAGTGCGATCATCGCCTATAATGCCGAAGGGCGTGCCGTATGTTCCGCTTTTCAGACATGGAAGGCATCGGGAACGGAAGGAATGTGGAGTGATGACAACTCTGCCGGTGAGTTGGAAGAGAATGAGTGGTAAGTAAGAAATGGTGTAACTTCAAAAGAATACATGAATATGAAAAATATATTATTAGCAGTCTGCGTAGTGGCTTTGGCAATGACGGGCTGCACGCAAGAGGATATCTTTTCGTCTGACGGGAATAAAGAACTGTTGGAAGAGTCGCAATTCACGTTGATAGGGCTTACTTCGGCCCGGACGCGTACTTCTATTGGTGATAAGACGGGAGATATCTATCCGGTACTTTGGAGTGACGGGGATGCTCTCGGACTTTTTTCCCGCACCGAAGGGGCGGATATAGATAATGTGGAGGCTTTGTTGAGCGACGAATCTGTCGGACAGAACTCCGGTGTTTTTACAGCGGAAGGTGTAAATCCTGCGAAAGAGGGAGAAACGAAGATTCTTGTCTATTATCCTTATAAAGCAAGTACGAAACTGGCGGACGAGGGTAATAAGATTACCGCTTCTCTCGCTACTGAACAGGAGCAGAGCAAGCCCGGGGATAGTCATCATATCGGTAAATATGGTTTTGCCTATGCAACAACGACAGTGAACAGTACAAGTAAATCTGCACAGTTTTCTCTGAGGCATCCAATGGCGTATGTGAAATTCAGCATTTCTTCACAGGAGCTTTCTACTTATAAACTGAAAAGTGTGTCTTTATATGATAAGGATACCCGGACACCTCTTTCCGGTACGTTTACTGCCAATCTGGATACGGACGAACTGACTTTTGGTTCGGAAAATAAACCGTATGCAACTGTTTCTTTAGCCGTTCCCGAACTACTTGCCACTACTCAGGAGGTCTATCTGACCACGTATCCGGCAGAATTGAAAGATAAGCAGGTCTACATCGTTGTCACTCTGGAAGGTGATAATCAGACGACAGTTACCATCCCTATCTTGGAAGAAGGTAAATCGTTACAGGCAAATGCTGTCAATGTCATTGCCATCAACGACCTGAAACTTTCGGATAACTCATGTGAATGGTATGAGCCCGTGGAGACACGTTTGCTAGTCGGAGGATGGGCATATGGCGAATCAAACTGTATAATGACTACTATTTCTTCTTCCGGTGTGAACAATACGATTAGTGTAAAGGCGCGTGGTAACTTTATGGAAGTGGAAGAACCAAAATATGCCGGAACTATTTTCAACTGTGATTTGAACAACGGTCATAAGATGGTTGGTGTCAATGGGTCTACAACGGATATTTCTCCGGTAAGCAGTGATTATAATATTACGGTCAATTCTTATAAAATTTCGAATGGTTATGATGGTGGTTGCGGTCAGGTAGCGATTTATGGAGAAGACCGCTCGACTGTTATATGGAGCTTTATTGTATGGATGACGCCTGTTCCGGCAGAACATGCTTACGGGAATACCGGCTATATTGTCCAAGATCGTAATTTGGGTACATATACGGTAGAAGATAACTGGAAGACGAATGGAGTTTATTTCCAATGGGGACGTCCTACTCCGTTCGGCTGGGGAGCAAATGGTTATTACTCGATACCTACCGAGGCTACGAGTGTGCGCTTCTCCATAGAACATCCCCGTGAGTTGCTTTATACTGCGACAGTGGATAATACAAAGTCCGACTGGTATTTGGGAGCATGGACAGGTGCACGTACTGACCGCAAGGATGATTTTTGGGGAAATCCGAACGAATCTAATACTTTTAATAATCCGTCTGACGGTCATAAATCTATCTATGACCCTTGTCCGAAAGGTTACCGTGTGGTATCTCCGGGAGTACTGGCAGAGGTGGAAAAGAGCGGCGAGTATGTGAAGCAAACGAGTATCGGAGTGATAAGATACTGTTATGACGGTACGAACTATGCTTATTGGCCGTTAGCAGGTGCCCGCTGGGGGTCTAATCCGTCAGACCGTACCACTAATAATTCTACAACTGCCGCTTGTTATTGGTCGAACTCACCTGCTACCAACTACGGAAATGATAAAGACCAGGGTGGCAGTGCCATATATTATAAATCGGCAGATAAAACATGGACTCATTCCGCGGGGCGTTCTCATGCTTTTTCCGTACGTTGTATGAAAGATACGGAGAACCGTTAATCTTTTCCTGTCGGGATTATAAATAGAATCTCCCGCTATATGAAAGCTTTTTGTTTTGAGAAGTACATAAAAGCCTTTCATATAGCGGGGGATTTTTTCGGATAAGGGTTATAAAACGGCTAACCTGTCTCCTTTTTCAGAGTTTAAAGGAATGTGAGGAACTCAAACATTTCTCAATGTTATGAGAAAAACACTCATTGAGATGAGAAAATATTCGAAGTGTTCTCTCTTTTCCAACCTGTACTATTTCATAATGCTTTCCGCTCTTTCCAACGCCACATTAATGTTCGGACAGATATTATCTTTTCCCAGCAATTCATAGAAACCTGATTTTTCCAGTACTTTATGTACCTTATCGTTTACACCGGAAAGAATAACGGTAATCTTTTCTTTCTGCGACATTTCACAAAGCACAGTCAGGTTGTGAATACCCGTAGAATCAATGAACGGGACTTTCCGCATACGGATGATACGTACTTTCGGACGGTCACCCAATTGTGCCATTGTTTCTTCAAACTTGGTAGCAATGCCGAAGAAATAAGGGCCGTTGATTTCGTATACCTCTATGCCTTTGGGAATCATCAGGTTTTCTTCGTGTATGGTAATGTCCGATTCTTTATTCGGGTCAATCTCGTCCGTGATTACGGAAATCTCGGTCGTCTCCATGACACGCTTCATAAAGAGCACGCAGGCAATGACTAATCCTACTTCGATGGCAACGGTCAAGTCGAAGATGACCGTAAGGAAGAAAGTGATAAGCAGGACGGTGACATCTGATTTCGGATTTTTCAATAAAGCCTTGAATACACGCCAGCCGCTCATATTATAAGATACAATGACTAACACGCCGGCAAGACATGCCATCGGGATATATTGCGCCAACGGCATCAGGAAAAGCAGAATCAGGAGCAGAACTACCGCATGGATAATGCCGGCTATCGGTGTCTTGCCACCATTGTTGATATTCGTCATGGTACGGGCGATAGCTCCGGTAGCGGGGATGCCGCCGAACAAAGGAGCTACTATATTTGCCGCGCCCTGTGCGATAAGCTCCGTGTTGGAGTCGTGCCGGTCGCCAATCACACCGTCGGCTACGGTGGCAGATAGCAATGATTCGATAGCACCCAATACGGCAATAGTGATAGCTACCGGGAACAATTCTCTGATAGCTTCCCAGTCCAAGGCAGGTACAACGGCATCGGGTAATTCTGATTTGATAGTGAAGCGGTCGCCTATCGTCTGGATACAGTCGATTCCGCCGAAAGTCTTCATCAGATAAACGGCGGCAGTGACAACAACAATTGCTATCAATGAACCGGGGATTTTCTTTGAGAACTTGGGAGTAATGGCAATGATGATAATGCTGACAATACTAACAATGGTGTTCCACCAGTTGATTGTATCGAAATGACGGAAATAAATCATCCACTTGCCTACAAAATCTCCCGGAACTTTCTCATCTCCGAAGGATAAACCGAAGATATCGGCAATCTGGGTAGTGAAAATGGTGACGGCGATACCACTGGTAAATCCGACAATGATAGGATAAGGGATGAACTTGATGACTGCCCCGAGTTTGAACACTCCTAGTAATACAAGAAGAACGCCCGCCATAAGCGTGGCTACAATCAGTCCGGCTTCTCCATATTGCTGGATGATGCCGTAGATGATAACGATGAAAGCTCCCGTCGGACCACCGATCTGGACTTTGCTTCCGCCCATCAGGGAGATGATAAATCCGGCGATGATGGCAGTGATAATACCTTTTTCGGGCGATACTCCCGAAGCGATACCGAAGGCGATAGCCAATGGAAGTGCCACGATACCTACGATGATACCGGCCATCAGATCCGCCATAAATGTTTCTTTTGAATAATTCTTTAGACAAGAAACCAGTTTGGGTTTAAATTCAAATAGCTTCATTTTTATGAGTTGTTATACGTGTAATCCGTTCCTTTTGCAAAGTAGAGGTTGCAAAATTATATAAAATAATCGAAATAAGTATGTTATCCAGCATATTATTTGTCTGTTGATAGATTTCATCAATGTCCTGATAGTTTTTATTTATAAAGAAAAGGCAGTTTATTGCGAACAATTCGCTTATATTTGCGTTGTAAATAGTACGACAAGTTACGTTCGGTAATCACCAATTTAAAATATATATAGATTATGGCTAAGAGCATTAAAGGAACTCAGACAGAGAAGAATCTGTTGACTTCATTCGCAGGAGAATCACAGGCAAGAATGCGTTACACTTATTTTGCAAGTGTGGCTAAAAAAGAAGGTTACGAACAAATTTCTGCAATTTTCACAGAAACGGCTGATCAGGAAAAAGAACATGCAAAACGTATGTTTAAGTTCCTGGAAGGCGGTATGGTTGAAATTACCGCCAGCTATCCGGCTGGTGTAATCGGTACTACACTCGAAAATCTTCGTGCCGCAGCAGCAGGTGAACATGAAGAATGGTCACTGGATTATCCTCACTTTGCAGATGTGGCAGAACAGGAAGGTTTCCCGATGATTGCTGCGATGTACCGTAACATTTCTATCGCTGAAAAAGGTCACGAAGAAAGATATCTGGCTTTTGTGAACAATATCGAGAATATGACAGTATTCGCTAAAGAAGGCGAAGTAGTATGGCAATGCCGTAACTGCGGTTATATTACCGTAGGTAAGGAAGCTCCTGAAGTTTGTCCGGCATGTCTGCATCCGCAAGCATACTTCGAAGTGAAGAAAGAAAATTATTAATCTACCTCCATAGATTAACCGGATAAAGAAAATGCCGCTTGCAATCATTTGCAAGCGGCATTTTTTTATTTCTTTGCGTGAGGATAATCAATCGTGTAATGCAATCCGCGGCTTTCCTTGCGCTCCATTGCCTGGCGCATAATCAGATAACCGACATTCACCATATTACGCAATTCACAGATTTCTCTGGAAGCGACACTGCGTTTGAACAGGCTCTCAGTCTCCTCGTAGATAATATCCAGCCGATCCCAGGCACGTTTCAGGCGGAGGTCGCTGCGGACAATACCCACGTAAGTACTCATAATCTGATTGACTTCCTTCATGCTCTGCGTGATGAGTACCATTTCTTCCGGAGAACGGGTTCCCTCATCGTTCCATTCGGGAATGTCTTCGTTGTAGGAATACCGGTCTATGACTTGCAAGCTGTGTTTGGCGGCTGCGTCGGCATAAACAACGGCTTCTATCAGTGAGTTTGAAGCCAGGCGGTTTCCCCCGTGCAGTCCTGTACAAGAGCACTCTCCTACTGCGTAAAGACGTTCGATGGAAGACTGTCCGTTCAAGTCTACGAGGATACCGCCACAGAGATAGTGGGCGGCCGGAGCTACCGGGATATAATCTTTAGTGATGTCGATGCCCAGGCTCAGGCATTTTTCGTAGATATTGGGGAAATGTTTCTTTGTTTCTTCCGGGTCTTTGTGGGTGACGTCCAGATAAACATGGTCGTCTCCGCGATTCTTCATCTCGTTGTCAATGGCACGTGCCACGATGTCACGCGGGGCAAGCGAAAGACGCGGGTCATATTTCTGCATGAATTCCTTGCCATCCATGGTGCGGAGTACACCACCGTAGCCGCGCATTGCTTCCGTAATCAGGAAAGAGGGGCGGTCGCCCGGATGATAGAGGGCGGTGGGGTGGAATTGTACAAATTCCATATCTTTCACTGTACCTTTGGCACGGTAAACCATGGCTATACCGTCTCCGGTAGCGACTAGCGGATTGGTAGTCGTTTTGTAGACGGCGCCTACTCCGCCGGTAGCCATCAAAGTCACTTTGGCAAGGTAAGTATCCACTTTTCCGGTTTTCGGGTCGAGGATATAAGCACCGTAACATTTAATGTCCGGTGTCTGGCGGGTAACGGTTACTCCCAGATGATGCTGTGTCAGGATCTCAATGGCAAACTGGTTTTCGATTACCGTAATATTCGGATGCCGTTGCACGGCTTTGATCAGGCTGTCCTGTATTTCAGCTCCTGTGTTGTCTTTGTGGTGAAGGATACGGAATTCCGAGTGTCCTCCTTCGCGGTGCAAGTCGAATTCGCCTTTCTCGTTTTTGTCGAAGTCCACTCCCCACTTAATCAGTTCTTCAATTTGTGCAGGAGCTTCGCGCACTACTTTCTCCACTGCGGCACGGTCGCTGATCCAGTCGCCGGCGTTCATGGTGTCTTCAATGTGTTTGTCGAAATTGTCTACCAGCAGGTTGGTCACGGATGCTACCCCGCCTTGTGCGAAGTACGTATTGGCTTCTTCCAACCCGCTTTTACAGATAAGAGCAACTTTACCTTTGTGCGCCACTTTCAGCGCAAAACTCATACCGGCAATTCCGGAGCCGATAACGAGGAAATCGAATTTTCTTACCATAATTTTGTTATTTCTCACCGCAAAGCTACAAAATAAGTTACTTCGTTGTACTTTTCGTTGTCACTAATTCATAAAATTGCTACCTTGCAGGCAAAAATCTGACAAAATGAATCGAATTTTTCATGCCCGCATCGCCTGGTACCAGTATTTCCTTCTGGCAGTACTTACAGTAAATGCCGTCGGCGCTTTGTGGTGTAAATATATCTTGCCGGCTGTGCTGTTTATGCTCATGCTTATTGTAGTGATCGAACAGATCATACATACAGTCTATACGGTGACTACGGACGGAAATCTCGAAATATCCCGCGGGCGCTTTATCCGCAAGAAGGTAATTCCTATTTCCGAAATCACGACTATACAGAAATACCGTTCCATGAAATTCGGAAGTTTCTCGGTGACTGATTACATACTGATAGAGTATGGAAAAGACAAGTTTGCTTCCGTTATGCCTGTCAAAGAACGGGAATTTGTGGAACTGATTGAAAAGAAAATGAACTAAATAAGTTATATACTATGAAATACCAAGTGATTATTATCGGCGGCGGTCCTGCCGGGTATACGGCTGCCGAAGCTGCCGGCAAAGCCGGTTTGAACGTGTTGCTTATCGAAAAGAAGAATCTGGGCGGTGTATGCCTGAACGAAGGGTGTATCCCGACCAAAACCCTGCTCTATTCGGCAAAAACTTATGATGGCGCAAAGCATGCGCCAAAGTATGCGGTAAATGTATCCGAAGTCTCTTTCGACCTGCCCAAGATTATTGCCCGCAAGAGCAAAGTGGTACGTAAACTGGTATTGGGAGTGAAAGCAAAACTGACCTCAAACAATGTTACGATACTATCGGGAGAAGCGCAAATCATAGATAAAAATACAGTCCGCTGCGGTGAAGAAACTTACGAAGGCGAGAATCTGATACTTTGCACCGGTTCGGAAACCTTTATTCCCCCTATTCCCGGAGTGGAAACGGTGAACTACTGGACGCATCGGGATGCATTGGACAATAAAGAACTGCCTGCTTCTTTGGTTATCGTCGGTGGTGGAGTGATAGGAATGGAGTTCGCTTCTTTCTTCAATAGCCTGGGAGTGCAGGTGACGGTAGTTGAAATGCTGGATGAGATTCTCGGCGGAATGGATAAGGAACTTTCCGCTCTGCTGCGTGCTGAATATGCAAAACGGGGCATTAAATTCCTGCTTAGTACGAAAGTTGTCGGTCTGTCGCAGACGGAAGAAGGGGCTGTCGTTTCTTATGAAAATGCAGAAGGAAGTGGTAGCGTGGTAGCGGAGAAGCTGCTGATGAGTGTCGGCCGTCGTCCCGTAACGAAAGGCTTCGGACTCGAAAATCTGAATTTGGATAAGACAGGACGTGGCGCTATCAAAGTGAATGAGAAGATGCAGACTTCCGTACCTGGTGTTTATGTCTGCGGTGACCTGACCGGATTCTCTTTACTGGCACACACAGCCGTTCGTGAAGCGGAAGTGGCTGTACATTCTATATTAGGTAAAGAAGATGCTATGAGTTATCGTGCCATTCCGGGCGTTGTCTATACCAATCCGGAGATTGCCGGAGTAGGAGAAACGGAAGAGTCAGCCTCAGCGAAAGGCATTACTTATCAAGTCGTAAAGCTCCCGATGGCTTATTCCGGTCGTTTTGTGGCAGAGAACGAGGGAGTGAACGGAGTTTGCAAAGTATTGCTGGATGAACAGGAACGGGTGATTGGAGCGCACGTGTTGGGCAATCCGGCTTCGGAGATTATTACGCTCGCAGGAACTGCCATTGAACTCGGATTGACTGCGGCGCAATGGAAGAGGATTGTTTTCCCTCATCCTACGGTGGGGGAGATATTCCGGGAAGCGTTGTAGAGTGGAAGAATGATAACAAAGTTATTTTGAGTGCGGCTATTAACCCATTTTAAGATATAAGAAAGGACTGTCCATTTTTGGGGGACAGTCCTTTCTTATCATAATTATTTGATGATTGGATTGACAAATGACAATATGCAAATATATCAATATGTGAAAATAAATGCTATAGCAATGCTTTTATCATTGCCGAGAGCTCTTCCACCGTCTCCTCATTGGAACCGGAGAAGCCGACAGGTTTAAACCGGATATTTCCTTCCTTGTCTATAATGAACTTAGCCGGAATTCCTTTGGCTTTGTAGCTCTCTATAATAGGAAATTTATTCGTGTTCGGGTCTTTTACGTCAAATACTACATTAAAAGTATATCCTTTATCATTCATATATTTACGTACGGTTTCCTGAGGATTCTTTTTACTTTCGAGCGTATTGATGAAAAGAAATGCCACCTCTTTATTGTTTGCAAAACGGTTGATTGTTTCCTGCATAGCGGGGAAAGATGCTTTGCAGGGACCGCACCATGTAGCCCAAAAGTCAAGCACTACTACTTTCCCTTTCAGGCTTGCCAGTGAAACTTCCTTTCCGTCCATGTTGTGAAGCGTAAAGAGTGGAGCAGGTTCATTCACCATATTCTGTGCAAGCTTTTCCTGTAAAGTATTGTGGAATTCCGATTTCAATTCATCCAAATATTGCTCGAATCCTTTTTCTTTACCGTTTTTCCGGGTATATGCTTGTTTCAGCCAGGCTATTTGCTGCGGAGTAGCTTTTCCTATGCGGACAAAGTTTTCCAGTATAGGGGTTGCTTCACTGAATTTCTTTTCAAATATGAGCGTTGTGGCGTAGCAATCATTGATAGAATAATCCTGCTTATTACTGGATTCGTATATTTGTTTGGCGTAAGGAATCGCTTCTTGTATGCGATTGTCTTTTATCAATGCTTCTACATAAGCAGTGAGAATTTGGTTGAGTTTGTGTTTCTCCTCTTTGGGAAGTGTATCTTCATCTTTTCCTTCGGTGGTCATCTTGATAGCTCTATTCAGCAATTCTGCTGCCATTTTAAAGCTACCATTCTCCAAACGATTGAATCCGGAGATAGCCAATACATCACGTTTGAATGGCGAATCCGGAATATTAGCCATATAGCCTTCGGCTTTTTCCCGGTTACCTTCCGCATAAAATGCCTCTATGGTAAATGACATCATCATATTTACCATTGGGTAAGCAAAGTCCGCTTTTTCTTTCTTCACTTGTGCCATGAACTTCTTCAGCATTTCTTCTTTTTGTGCTGCGGTATCAGCGTTCCTTAATGCCATCATAGCAGCTGTCGCTTTTTCTTTTGTCAGTGTGTCGGCTTCCTCTTTATTCAATAATCTCAGTAGTTGCTGATATAACTTGGGATCTGAAGGACGTTTGGCGAAAGCATCCACAATCTTTCCCTGTTGGTCGATAATGACGATGCGGGGAACGGAACGGATTCCGTAATGTTTCGCTACTTCCGACTTGAACCCGTTGGGTACGTTGAGTTGCAAAGTCGCTCCGTTTTTATCTTTCACAAGTTCTTTCCACGCTTTGAGCAACTGTTCTCCGGTGTCGAGTGACAAAGTGAAGAATTGAATGTTTTCTCCTTTCATCTTTTCCGCCAGTTTCTCCATATAGGGCATTTCAGCTTTGCAAGGGATGCAGCCGCTGAACCAAAAATCGAGTACTAGCACTTTTCCTGCGTAGTCAGCGGAAGAGTAAGCCTTTCCATCAATATCATTGGCTGTAAATACAGGTGCCGTATTTCCACGGGTGATGTTGCTGTATCGTGCTTTTATTCCGTCGTATTGTTTTTCCAGTTGGGCTAATTCCCGAAGGAATGTTTCGCTATGCGTAGGTACAGATGCTTTTGCGATAGACAGATATGTCGGAAAATCATCGGAATAACCTGCTTTCAATATTTGTTTCAGATAACGTATCAGGAAAGCGGATTTCACTTCATTATTGGATATTCTTGCAGTATATTGAGCGAGAAAGTTTGTCGGGTCGGGCTGCCATTCTCCATTCTTTTCTAATATTTCCATTGACTCACGCATCACAGTAAACCATTTGGGATAATATAGCAGTGCAGCATCCTCATACCGGTTTTTTCTTACGTCATCATAATAATTTGTTGGTAAATCCAATTCCTTTTTCATGAACATACGCATCAGCCTCGGACCGTTCAGCAGTTGATTGAGAAATGTATATTGATAGTAGCATTCGTGTATGTGCTTGAATTCATCAGACAAATTCGATGCTTTTAGTGCATCTATTGACTCTGCCAGCATTTTATGTTGGAATTCCAGCCATTCGTTGGAATATGTAGCTATACTATCAGGGCTTTTGAATATGGAAGAATGCTGTTGAATAAATTGATTGATTGCCGCATTGTCTCCTTCAAAAGATATTTTCCCGTCTTTCTCTTCGATACGGCTTGTTGAACCGGGAGTGACGAATACGGTCGAAATATTGCTGTTGGAGCCCATATAATAGTAATAGGCGGGTTTCTCCAGTTGCAGAGCTATCGTCTCTCCCGGCTTCACTTCCTGATAACCATAGATAGTATCACTTTCGCTCTGGAAATAGATTTTCTTTCCGTTGGTTTCTGCTTTGAAAGTGATATATGCTACTGTATTGTCGGAAGATAAAGCAAAACCCTCTGTATATGTGAACATACAGAGAAGTGTTGCTATAAATAAAGTGAATGTTTTCATTATTTGCTGTTTTGTATTAAGTTACTGTTTTGCATGGCAGATACAGGGAACGGGAATGTCAACAGGTGTGAATCTGGTTTGAGAGTATATGTCTTTCCGTCAACCTCCCGTGTCAATGTCTCGTTGAATTCCGTGCAGAAACGGCGCATATCAAAGAAACTGTTACTGGTGAATAATAGTTCGCGCTTACGCTCTTCTCGGACAATTCTCATTGCATCGGCAGCATCAGTAGCGGTGAAATCGGTATAATATTTGGTGATAATCCGATTCTTGCGTACGTCGTTTACGTATTTCATGGCGTTCTCCTTGTCACTTTTGCGGGCATAACATTCTGCCGCCATCAGATATACTTCGGAAAGTTTGATTCCGGCAGGATTCCATTGGTAGGATCCGCCTAAACTTAACATAATACTTCCGGGTTCGGCAGTAGGCCTGGTAGGGGTTGCTCCTAGATTGAAGGTATATCGTAAGTCGCTCTTTGGTGTATATAGGTCCATGACCGGCTTGCGTACCATACTGGGAGAAGGGTCAAACTGTGTTTGTCCATTTTGGGAAAGAAGATTTTCGGGATCTTCATATGGATGGGTGAAATACATTGCCGAGACGGACATACGGAACATGGAATACATAGGCATCCCATATTCTATTAAATCTTCCGACCATCCGAAAGTTTGTTTTATATAATTGACCGCTGCCTGATATTCCGTATTCATGTTCCACAATTTATGGCGTCCTTCCCTTTCCGCTTCCTTGATACAATCCAGTGAAGCCTGAAGTGCTTCGTTAAATTCCCTCTTGAAAAGATGTACTTTAGCTTTCAGGGCATAACCGAAAGATTTGTTGGGGCGGAACGTGTTCATAGCTACGTGCGGAAGATCGGGCAAAGCCTCTTCAATATCGCGTTGAATCAGGGCATAAGCGTCAGCCACAGTAGATTGTACTCCTACTGCTTCCATATCAAAGTCTTCACGAAGGATGATTCCCCGGTCTTGAGCTGCTGTTTCCGGATTGTAAGGTTTAGCATAAGTATTGATGAGGTAAAAATAAGCATAGGCACGCATAATCTTTGCTTGTGCCATTCCATAGCGTTTATCATCATCACTTCCTTCAGACTTGTTGATATTTTGGATAATGATATTGAAATTTGATATCTTTTTATAACACATGGTGTACATATCGCTACTTCCGGTGGCTGTCATATAGGAAGCGCGGTCGAAATCTTCATTCCAGTAGAATGCGGCTGAATTGAGCGGAGAGGAATAATTCTCGAGTAGTTCCATATTGTAAGAAGTGGCCTCTCCACATAAATACCATTCCGACTGAATGGGATATCCGTAGACGTCTTCGATTAATCCTAGATAGTCGCTGGTTTGGTTGAGCACGGACTCTCCTTTAGGGACGATGTCCAGATAGTTGTCACAGGCACTTAAGCTAAATGCTGCGGCTATGCAGCCTATAATAATATTTCGTTTCATACTGAGTCGTTTTAGAAGTTGATATTGATACCTAATATGTAACTGGTTGCTTTTTCGTCACTCCGTGTACCGGAATTAGCATTGAAAGCTTCGGGGTCGATATCCCGTTTGTTGGCAGCCCAGTAACAAGGGTTGTTCACTTGAGCACGCAGGCTGATTCCCTTGAATCCCGCTTTACTTATCCATTCTTGGGGTAGCGTGTAGCTCACTCCGATATTACGTATCTTTATGAATGCGGCGCTTGCTGTATTATAGTCGGCATATTTCCAATGGTATTCACGGTCGGTGCTTAATCCGTAAACAGTCATTGAAGGGATATCCGTATTGGTATGTTCAGGGGTCCAGCGGTTGGCGATGTCTTCATGAATGGCACCTTTGTAAGTTTCTGAGCGAAGTCCGCTGTAAAGAGGAGTGGCATCTACCCGTAATGAATGTCCTGCATAGTAGACAATCTTGGTGAAGAAGTTGAGTTGCTTCCAGCGCAGGCTGATGTCAAGTGCCCCATTCCATTTCGGGTCGAGCTGTCCTACACATGTCAGGGCGTCAATTTCGTCCACTGGTTTCAGAGAAACTACGTTTCCTTCAGTGTCATATACAGAGGGATTTCCTTCGTCTGTCAGCCCTGCGTAGCGGTAGGCATAAAGCGAGTTGTAGGTATCGCCCTGAAGATAGAAACTACCCGGGTTGGTCAGCATGCTCTTTGCAGAGGTAGGGATATAACCTACTTTTTTTATCTTGTTACTGTTGTAGGCAGTGGTAAAGGTAGTATTGAACGACCAGTCCCGGCTATTAAGCCAATCATACGAAAGAGAAAGCTCTATACCTTTGTTTCGCATGGCTCCGTTGTTTACTCTTGCCGTTTGAAAACCTGTAGAGGGATCAAGATTGGTATTGGCAAGCAAGTCCGAACTATAACGCTGATAAAAGTCAAAGCTACCGCTCAGTCTTCTGAGAAGAGAGAAGTCCAGTCCGATATTGAATGTTGAAGTCTTTTCCCAGCGGAGCAATTTATTAGGTGGCGAAATGATAGTCGTCAGGTTGGATTGGCTATAAGGAGAGACTGCGTAACTTCCTAATAAATAGGGTGATGTGTTTTGGTCTACATTACCTGTGATACCGTAGGTAGCGCGAAGTTTGAGCATATCTACCCATGTGATGTCTTTCATGAACTCTTCATTAGAAATATTCCAACTGGCACCTACCGACCACAACGGGCGATAGCGGTATTTGGGATCGGTTCCGAAGAGGTCGGCCTGCTCAATGCGGACGCTACCATTGAGGGCATAGCGTGTATCGTATGAATAACCTGCATTGAAGTAGGCAGATACATAACGGTGATGTGAGTCATTTACGAACAGTTGTTCTTGCTTTTGAAAAGGATTGCTGCTCAATTGCCCTATGACACCTTTGTTCAATGTCGCCCAGTCTACTTGTTTGTAGACCAGCTTTTGTTCGTCGTAGCCATATCGCTCGCTTATTGTTTTACGATATTTGTCTTCACGGATTTCTCCACCTAGCAAGGCGGTAATCTCATGTTTGTCGTTGATAGTCGTTTGATAGTCGAATTGTGCGCGTAAGTTCATATATGACCAGCGTGCATGAGACTCTTCCATTCTTCCGCCTTCGGGGATATAGTAGGTAAATCCGCCTTGTGGATTGGTGGCTGCGTGTCTGTTAATCATGTTTCTCATATAATATGAGTCTTCCTCATCTTGGCGTTCAGTATTCTGATCCCGTTTCTCATATTGGAATTTCACACCGAAATTCAATCCTTTGAGCAGTTTGAAATCGGCATGTGTGAAGAGCTTCCAATAGAGGTCATCCGTATCTTGCATATTCTTGGTCGATTCTTCCACGGCGTTGTATCCCATAGGTTTCAGTCCTTCTGTCTGGTTCACTTTTTGGGAGTTGAAATAATTGTGCGGATAGATATAAGCATAACTGCCGTCTTCGTTGTAGAGAGTTTCGTATGGCATAGCTACTGTTGTCCCTTGATATCCTGCTTGTGAATAGCTGCTGTTGCCGATACCCACATTTGTTCCTACGGTGAGTTTAAACCACTTGGTCAGGTCGAGTTCGTTTTTCATGTAGAAAGTGAACTTATCAAAACTGTTGTTCTTGTTGTAGGTACTTTCATTTTCGTAACGGGCAGAAAAGAAGAAGTTGGATCGGTCACCCGCTTTGGAAAGAGAGAGATTATAGTCTTGTACGAAGTTCATTTGTTGCAGTTCGTCACGATAAGCTTTTCTATAATCATTCTTCCGCAAGAGGTCGAGTGAGGCGTTCAATTGACTTTCTGTGATTTCTCCTTTGGCGAGACGGTAATAGAGACGGTCTACTGTTGATATGTAACTGGGGGCTTTTATATCGTTCAGCAAATCGAAATAATCTAACGGATTTTCTTGATAATTAGGATTATTGGTCAGATAGTCTCTTTCGTAATCAATGATGTCACTGGTAGAAGCATAGTGGCGGTAGTCAAGTGATGGCAATGGATTCAGGTAGAAGTTGGCAGACACGTTGATGTTCGGTTTCTTGCCCGTTCCGCGTTTGGTAGATACGACAATGACACCGTTCGAAGCGCGTACACCATATAGAGAGGTGGCAGCGGCATCTTTCAGTACGGTTATTGTTTCGATGTCTTCCGGATTCAGTTCGTTAATGCCTACTCCGGTGACAGGTTGTCCGTCCAGTACCAATAGCGGAGTGGAGTTGATGGAAAATGAAGAAGTACCGCGAATACTCATTTTTCCGTTATAGCTGCTTAGCCCGGGAGTGGCTCCTTCCAGTTTGCTGCCCAAATCCGGAGCCTGGATTTTGTCAAGATAGTTGCTCTTGACAATTGTGGCCGCTCCGGTCGCCCGTTCGCGCGAGATAGTTTGGAAACCGGTGACGATTACTGCATCCAGTTGTTTCACATCCTCCACCATGACTACTTGCAGCAGTTGTTCACCACTGTAAACTACATCATGGGGCTTCATGCCTACAGAAGAAAAGTTCAGTACAGTTCCGTATGTCAGTGGTTTGGAGAACGTAAAGCGTCCGTCAATGTCTGTGATGGTTCCTTGGCTTTTATCTTGTGTGAAGATAGAGACACCCGGAAGAACGTTCCCGTCACTATCAGTGACACGTCCGTTTAGGGGTGTTTGGGCTATTGCTTTCTTGGGTATTGTAGTGATGACAATTGTTCTTCCCTTTATGGAATATTGTAGTCCGGTTCCTGTCAGGAGCGTTTTCATTACGTTGTTGATTTCAGCTTCCTGTAGAGATACAGACACATTGACTCCTTTCAATAAAGAGGCATTATAGAAAAACTGGTAGCCATATTGTTTACTCAGTTTCTCCAACACGTTTTCCAACGGTTTCTTACTTACCATAACAGTGATCTTTTCCGGTTGGCTTGTTTGAGCATATGCCAACGGAGTGGTACAGGACAGGATGAGGGAAATAGCCAACATGAGTCCTTTGGAAATAAGCTTTTCTGTCATAACTATGTGAAATTTATAATATTAGATGCTATTATTCATTCTTTTTCTCTATTGCGTCTATTCTCCTGTCCTGATGGATTTTGAAGTCTAGTTCATTTGTCAGGTGCAGGATATTGAGTATTTCTGCGAGTGGCTGTTTACGTGACAATATGCCGCTATAGCGTATATCTTGTATATCTTCGCTTACATTGATGTCTACATTATACCAGCGGGACAGTTCATTCATGATAGTACCGATTGTCTCGCTATGGAAGACGAACTTATCTTCCGTCCAACCAATGATAGCGGATATATCAGCTTGCGCTGTGCTGTAATCGCGTGTCGTTTTATGGTAAGTGAACTGTTCGCCTGGAGACAATGTGGCGAGAATCTTCTGTCCTTCGCGTACGTTGACCGAACCTTCAACCAAAGTGATGGATACATTTCCTTCTTCTTCATAAGCCTTAATATTAAAGGTAGTTCCTGTGACTTGTACATTCAGCGTGCCGAGCAATACATTGAAAGGTTTTTCCGGATTATGCTTAACTTTGAAGTATGCCTCTCCTTTCAATTCAACCTGGCGTATATGCTTTTTGAAATGGGTAGGAAAGAGCAGTTCGGAAGCTGCATTCACTTGAATCTCTGTTCCATCTTCCAGCGTCAGTTTGTATTCTCCACCTGTCGGAACGGATAGTTTGTTGAACTGGTTGTCGGGCTTCAGTTCGATAGCGACATTTCTTTTTCCGTCCAGCGTGCTTCCAATCAGTTGGTTGCCTTGGACAGTCAGATTGCTTTCTGCCAGTTCCACCGGCTCGTCATTCTGCGCGATAAGTGAAATCTTGGCAGGTTCGGGTACGGATGCCGCCCATTCAGCGACAATTTCTTCACTGTTTCTCATCCATAACCATGTGGCTGCCGTTCCGAGGATTAACAAGAAAGAAGCTGCAATACCTATATTATATATAATACGTCTGCCGAATCTTTTTGTCGGAAGGGTCAGTCGGCTGCTGACTTCTTCCAACGCCTGTCGGGTATCAATGGAGTCGTGGAAGGAGATTTCCTGCGACAGGTTCTCTTGCTTCCGTATTTCTTCGTATAGTTCGGGTGACTCCTCTTTCCACTTCTGAGCCAGCAGTGAAGTCGAGGGCTTGCCGGTGCAGATTTCTTTAGCCAATTCTTCGGCTATCTGCATACTTTCTTTGAGCTTTTGGTCTGTCATTTATATAACGAAATTTGTGTTATTCTATAAGTAAAACAACACAAGACGGATGTAGTATGATATAAAATTCAATTTTTTATAAAATAAGTAGCAGAAATCTTAATTCTTCCAGTTCGGCGCGTAGTCGGGCGTATGCGTGCATCTTATGTGTCTTTACTGTGGGGACCGATATCGACAGCAATTCAGCTATCTCCTGGTTGGACTTATTTTGAAGGGAAAGAATAATAATTTCCTGCTCGCGCGGAGTGAGTTCCTTGATTTTCCGCCGTACCATAAAAGATACTTCCTCACGGATAATATTTTCCTGGATGAATTCCTCGCTTTGCATGACCTGTAACTGGCTTTCGGCATAGCGGTCTTTCACATCCTCATGTTTCAGGTGATTGAGGCAGCGGTTGGAGATGGAACGATAGAAAAAGGCCTTGATGGTTACAATGGAAGTGAAATTTTCCCGTTGCTCCCAAAAAGCGATGAAGACATCCTGAACAATGTCGCGCGCCTCTTCCACATCCAGGCGATACCGGCAGGCGAAAGAAAGAAATAGAGTATAGTATTTCTTAAAGAATAAATCAAACTCTTTCTTGTTTTCTACTCTATTTGTTCCGAAGTGGTCGATATTATTTTCTTGAGGTATTATCATTCAGTTATACTGTTCTGTTTTAAAAAAGACTGTATATACACTAGACTTTTTTAGGGCATCCTCTTCTCTACGTGCTACAAAAGTAAATATTTCCTTTTATCAGATAAACTTTTTTGGTGTTTTTTTCTGTTATTTTCTTTTCTGCTGTCATTTGTTTTCTCCGAACACTAACTATTTGTTACCAAGCTCTCTCTTTTGTTTTTTGTCGGATTCCGGGCAAATTCGGTTGGGAAGTGCTATATTTGCGGGGGTGATTCGATTCATAAACCGTTTTTGTATGAAGAAAGTTCTTTTATTAGTCACGTTGTCCGTCTGTCTGTTGCCCTTGTGGGCACAAAGGGATTTTTCGCAGATAGATTCGCTTATTAAAAAGATGCTTCCCGAAGCATCCGAAGTCGGCATATCCGTTTATGACCTGACGGCGAAGAAGCCGTTGTACAACTACCGTGCGGAGAAACTTTCCCGCCCTGCTTCTACCATGAAACTGCTGACGGCTATTACCGCCCTCTCCCGTCCCGATGCGAACGAGCCTTTCCGTACGGAAGTATGGCACGATGGCGTGATAGAGCATGATACACTTCAAGGCAATCTATATGTCGTGGGTGGATTCGACCCCGAATTTGACAGTCAGGCGATGGATTCGTTGATAGAAAAGGTAGTCACTTTCCCTTTTTCCGTGATTAACGGGCAGGTGTATGGTGATGTTTCGATGAAAGACTCCCTCTATTGGGGGCATGGATGGGCATGGGACGATACCCCTGCGGGCTATCAACCTTATCTGTCCCCGCTCATGTTCTGCAAAGGAACGGTGGAAGTCTCTGTGATTCCCTCTACCCTGCAAGGAGATACGGCAAGCGTGTCCTGCAAGCCTGTCTCTTCTTATTATACCCTGGCCAACCGGACAAAGACACGTACTTCTTCTGCCGGAAAGTTCTCTTTCTCAAGAGACTGGCTGACGAACGGGAATAATCTCGTTGTTTCGGGCAATGTCGCTTCCATCCGAAAAGATAATGTCAATATCTATGATTCTCCTGCTTTTTTTATGCACACTTTTCTCGAGCGTCTCCGTGCAAAAGGTATCATCGCTCCCCAATCTTATGCATTTGCGGAATTACCGCGCGACAGTGTTCATGTGGAGCGGATGGCAGGTTGGGATACATCGGTGCAGAAAGTCCTGAACCAATTGATGAAAGAGAGCGACAACCTGAATGCGGAAGCATTCCTCTGCCGCCTCGGGGCACAGGCGACGGGAAAGAAACAGGTGGCTGCCGAAGACGGAATCGTAGAAATCATGAAGTTAATCCGCCGCCTGGGGCACGACCCGAAAGACTATAAGATTGCGGACGGATGCGGGCTATCCAACTATAATTACCTCTCTCCCGCCCTGCTGGTCGATTTCTTGAAATATGCATATTCCCGGACGGGAATCTTTCAGAAACTCTATAAGTCTCTCCCCGTGGGCGGTGTGGACGGCACATTGAAAAACAGGATGAAAAGTGCGCCCGCTTATCGGAATGTTCATGCCAAGACAGGCTCGTTTACTGCCATCAATGCGCTTGCGGGCTATCTGCGAATGAAGGACGGGCACGAAGTGGCGTTTGCCATTATGAATCAGAATGTACTTTCGGCTGCTAAGGCAAGGGCGTTTCAGGATAAGGTTTGTGAGGTGATTATCGGACGGTAACCCCATGTCAATACATTAATCCAAATAGCCAAAGTGGAATCTCATTGTTGAATCCTATTTCTATATTATCAAGAGCCAGATAACCGTTCTTCACTCCGGTTAGTTGTTTCTGCGTTTTATTTTTGCCGCCAATCTCGAAATTATATGTTTCATTCAAAGTAAAGTCTATTTTGGAAGAATAGGTAACTTTGCATTTTACGATGGTTTGATTGAAAAAGAATGTTTCCCGGACATTTCCTATATCCGTCTTTTCTCCTCCCAATGCATAGGTATAATTAGTATTGCCTAGATATATCTTTTCTGGTTTTGCCAGTTGTTTGATGCCGGAAGCCTCTTTGTCAAGTAGCAGGAGAGCTTGGGCTTTTTGGAGATAGGATAGATAATTCAGCAGGCTGATGCGGCTGACTTCTATCTCTTTGCTGAGCATTGATATATTGGGGATATAGGGCACAAAACCGACAAGAATGGCAAACAGTTTTTTTTATTTTACCAATGGAGTAATAATCTATTTTTTCAGTAGGAGGTAAGTCTACGTCCAAAATTGTATTCAAAGTGGCGAGCAGTTTCTCGTGATATAATATTTTACCTTCTTTATAAAAAGGGTAATAGCCGTAAGTCAGGTATTCATTGAATGCCACAAGCGGTTTCAATTGTTTGCTTATGTTCATGGCTATTTCGATATGTCTTGTCAGGATGTCGGGAAGTGTAAGTGCTTCCATTTTTATCCATATTCAAATTGTAGGAATTCACGAAAAGAAAGGCCGTGCAAATGATAGGTGACAGCTCTTCTTGAGAGGTCTGCTTCACCTTTGTGTATTTCCAATAAGGAAGATCCTGTGAATACTATTTTTATATCCGGATAACTGTCATAGATGTTCTTTATTTCCCTTGACCAGGTAGGGTATTTGTGTACTTCGTCCAGAAACAAAGCTTTTCCTCCCATTTTCTGAAACTCGTCAGCCAGCTCGAATAAGGAGTGGGTGGTGAACCATATATTGTCTAATGAAACGTAGAGCACTTCGTTGCCATAACCGGGATAATGCTCTTTTATATATTGGAGCATGAGAGTTGTTTTTCCTGTTCCGCGTGCGCCTGTTATGGCTATCAACCGGTTGTCCCAGCGAATTTCATGATACAGGTATCTTATGAAATCCAATGAAACCCGTTCCTTAAGTTGATAGAATGTGGTGAATAATTGTTTCATAGAAATAGTTTGTTGATTCTTCTACAAAAATACAATTATATCCGTTTGACCAAGAATCCTGTAAATTCTATATTCTTTTTTTATGAGCATATTCATAATCTATTATTATTGCAAAATTAATCGACAGCCTTTGCCGGGTTTCTACAGGGCGGCTTCGTTGGATGGCAGGTTTCCAGTTTGGCATATCTCGGATGATTCTTATGGCTTCTTCATCTAAAGCGGGAGATACACCTTTGACTATCTTGGGATTTTTAACGGTTCCTCTTTTGGTGATAGTAAATTCAACGGTGACCTGCCCTTCCTCTCCCTTTAGAAAAGCTTCTTCAGGATATTGTAAAGCTTCGGTAAGATACTTTTCCAACCTTTTCGCTTTGCCGGGAAATTCGGCATTTTGTTCTATTATTTCAAAGTTATATGTGTCATCTTCAAAGACGTCCGTTGTATCGCACATGGTGTAGCGGTTTCTGACAATTGTTATTTCGTGAAGATTGTAAGGTTCCGGCTCCATTCGTATAATTAGTCCCGATGACTGATTTTTATCTAATTGCAACTCGGTCTTTTTCATTCCCATATGCGAACAGTAAATAGTTTCTTTGTCTTTTGCCATAATGGCAAACTTCCCTTGTTTGTCTGATATTGTTCCCCTTGGAACGCCCGGTATATAAATATTTACTGCTGATATAGCCTTGCCTTCAGAGTCAATTACTTTTCCGCTGAATTTTTGGAATTCTATTTCTTGGGCAAGAGAAGGCATGATATTGGCGATACATAGCGAAATACATAATAGCAGTCTGTTGATAGTCGGTGTTTTCATGTCTATTTCAATATGAAATAGGTTCGGTTATATCATATTGATTATAAGCCGAACCTATTTAACGTTTTATATTTGCAACATTTTCTTACTTGGCATATTCAGCCCAGTCCGTATTCTTCATATCACCGCTCTTAGCCAGCTCTGCGTGCATGCCGAGTGCAGCTTGGATAGCGTGCGGGGTCTGCGCCTTGCCACCGGCCAGCTTGAGATAATCCCAAAGCAACTGCTTGTAGTCAGGATGCGCACAGTTTTCGATGATGGCTTGCGCGCGTTCTTTCGGGCTCTTGCCGCGAAGGTCGGCAACACCTTGTTCGGTGATAACGATGTTGACGTCGTGCTCCGTGTGGTCGTGGTGGGATACCATCGGCACGATGGCGCTGATTTTTCCCTCTTTGGCCACCGACGGACAGGTGAAGATAGAGATGTACGCATTGCGTGTGAAGTCTCCTGAGCCGCCGATACCGTTCATCATCTTCGTACCGCCGATATGGGTTGAGTTCACGTTGCCGTACAGGTCAACTTCGATAGCTGTATTGATAGAGATAACACCGAGTCGGCGCACGATTTCCGGGCTGTTGGAGATTTCCGACGGACGGAGCACCAGCTTGTCACGGAAGAAATCCATATCATTGTAAATGCCTTCCAGACAGTCGTTGGTGACAGTCAGCGAGCAGGCACTTCCGAATTTGATGCGTCCTTCGCGAATCAGGCCGATTACGGAGTTCTGAATCACTTCGGTGTACATTTCGAATGCGGGGATTGTCTTGTCACGTCCCAGTGCACCGAGCACGGCGTTGGCGATGTTTCCTACGCCCGATTGCAACGGAAGGAAAGAAGACGGGATGATGCCGCGCTTCATGTCCGCAGCGAGGAAGTCGGCAACGTTCTGCCCGATTTTGTCGGTCAACGGGTCGGCGGCGGCGAAAGAACGCGCTTCGTCCGGCCAGTTGGTTTCCACTACACCTACGATTTTCTTCGGATCTACCTGGATATAAGGCAGTCCGATGCGGTCGTTCGGTTTGTAGATAGGTATTTCGCGGCGGTAAGGCGGGTCGAGCGGTTCGTACACGTCATGCAGTCCCATGCAGGATTTGCTGTGTGCGCTGTTCAGCTCCACGATAATCTGGTCGGCCAGACGGCAGATAGTCGGGGAAATACCGCCGGCAGCCGTCAGGTAAATCTTTCCGTCCGGAGTCACTTCGCAGGCTTCGATGATGGCTACGTTCACTTTGCCCATGAACCCGTAGCGCACTTCCTGCGCCATCTGTGAGAGGTGTATGTCGTTGTAGGCAATCTCTCCGTTGTTCACGGCCTTGCGGAAATCGGAATTTGTGGTATAAGGAGCACGGTAGCGGATAGCTTTTACACGTGACAGCACACCGTCGCAAGATTCCCCGGTAGACGCACCTGTAAAAATACCTACCTGAAATGGATTTCCTTTGGCATGTTCCGCTTCCGCAATCTTTGCGAGTTCTGCTGTAACAGCCTTGGCCGTTCCTGCGGGAGTAAATCCGCTCAGGCCGATGTTGTAGCCATGTTTGATAAGGCTTGCAGCTTCTGCTGCCGAAATAAGGTTGAGTGACATAAATAGTATAATTTCGTGTTAAAATACAGTTGATATTTTATGGTTAATTATTCGCTTTATTGTAAAGGCTCCATGTACGGGTTACGCTACTTTCCCGTGCCTGAAACATGCCCTCGTAATTCCGGTCAGTATTTCCGTTGAAGTATCTCTCCCCATATAATAGCCCGGCGGGCTTCTTCAGCCGAATGAATGGTGAAGTCTTCTTTCTTGTCTGATGATTCGTGAGGAGCGTCGTAATGAGCGCCTTGCCTGGTGTTCAGTGCATCCTGTGCGGCGCTGTTCGCTATGGATGCGGCAACGGATACTTCTTCTTTTTTCTTTTTCTGCTTCTGCTTTTGCTTTGGTGCCTGCCTGAAAGCTTGTTGTGAAGACCTTTTTGGAGTCGGCGGTTCGACGGGTATGGGGCGGAGCAATTCGTCCAGCGACTTGGGGCTGCCCCACGCTTCGGGCATGGGAACATCGTCCGGCTCTATTTGAGTAGGCGACGGTATGGGGGAAGCGGGGCGTTTGTTAGTAGCTTTTTTTGATTTACTATTCTTATTCACCTCTTTGAATATTCCCACAAGAATGACACCTGCTATCAAGAGAAATTTCAAGAAATCTTCCATTGTGTTTCACTGCTAATTAGTAATCTGCCAAAGATACGTATAAAATCCGGTTCGGACTAACTTTTTATTATGAAAAAAGGGCAGCTTCACAGCTCCCCTTAATTTTTTTAACCTAAACCTTAACTATGAAAAAATCTAATGTTTCTTTCATTGCACAAATGTGAAAAATAAAATTAAAATTGCCAAGAATATCACCGGAAAATGTTTATTCCCTTAACATAAATTACAAGTTAGCATTCTAAACCATAAGTTTTTGCGTTATTTTTGTGCCAATTTACCACTTATTGAAAGCGAAGCCGTATCTTTGCAGCCGAATCTTTAATTTATAATTTGAATATGAACGAATTAACGGGAGCGGACTTTAAATCCGCAACTGAAACGACCGATGACAACAAGAAGTTGTTTATCGAAACTTACGGCTGCCAGATGAACGTGGCCGACAGCGAGGTGATTGCCTCAGTGATGCAGATGGCGGGATACTCCGTAGCCGAAACGCTCGAAGAGGCCGATGCCGTGTTTATGAACACCTGTTCCATCCGCGACAATGCGGAGCAGAAGATTCTGAACCGCCTGGAATTTTTCCACTCGCTGAAGAAAAAGAAGAAGCACCTGATTGTAGGTGTATTGGGATGTATGGCCGAACGGGTGAAGGATGATTTGATTACGAATCATCATGTCGATCTCGTAGTGGGTCCGGATGCCTACCTGACCTTGCCCGACCTGATTGCTGCCGTAGAAGCCGGCGAGAAAGCAATCAACGTGGAGCTTTCCACCACCGAAACCTATCGGGACGTGATTCCCTCGCGTATCTGCGGCAATCACATTTCCGGTTTTGTGTCCATCATGCGTGGCTGCAACAACTTCTGTACCTATTGCATCGTCCCCTACACCCGTGGACGCGAGCGCAGCCGTGACGTGGAAAGCATCCTCAACGAAGTGGCGGATCTCGTGGCGAAAGGTTATAAGGAGGTCACCTTGCTGGGGCAGAACGTCAACTCCTACCGTTTCGAGAAGCCGACAGGCGAAGTGGTCACTTTTCCGATGCTGCTCCGCACCGTTGCCGAAGCTGCTCTGGGCGTACGCATCCGTTTCACCACCTCTCACCCGAAGGATATGAGTGACGAAACATTGGAAGTAATCGCGCAAGTGCCCAACGTATGCAAGCATATCCACCTGCCCGTGCAAAGCGGCAGTTCCCGCATACTCAAACTGATGAACCGTAAATATACCCGCGAATGGTATCTCGAACGGGTAGCCGCCATCAAGCGCATCATTCCCGACTGTGGACTGACAACGGACATCTTCTCCGGTTTTCATTCTGAAACGGAAGAAGACCATGCCCTGTCCCTCTCCCTGATGGAAGAGTGCGGATACGATGCCGCTTTTATGTTCAAATATTCCGAACGTCCGGGAACGTATGCTTCGAAACATCTTGAGGACAACGTGCCGGAAGATGTGAAAGTCCGCCGCCTGAATGAAATTATCGCCTTACAGAACCGCCTGTCTGCCGAATCCAACCAGCGTTGCATCGGCAAGACGTATGAAGTCCTCGTGGAAGGCGTCTCCAAGCGTTCGCGCGAGCAACTGTTCGGCCGTACGGAGCAGAACCGTGTCGTAGTGTTCGACAGGGGTACGCACCGCGTCGGCGACTTTGTCAATGTACGTATCACGGAAGCCAGCTCGGCTACACTGAAAGGGGAAGAGGTGGATTAACGATTAGTGGTTAATGGGGTAGTGATTAGTGAGTCCGTTAATCACTAATCGCTACCCCGTTAACCGTTATCTTCACATCATCATGTGTCTTCTGATGGAGAATTTCACGATTGCCATCGCATTGATGGACGCGAACGGGATATCCATCGGTTCGTGATGCGTATTGTAACTCACCAGTTTGATACATCCTTCCTTCTCCGACCGGTTAGCGTATTTCACCGCCAGATACTCGTCTCCGTCAATCATGAACGACACCAGGTATATTTCCCCGTAGATGACATTGTCGAAACTGCTGATTTCCTTATATCCGATGATGTCCCCCGATTTCAGTATGGGATACATGCTGTCCCCGCTTACATACACCGCTCCGTCGCAGACGGAAATATTCGGAATCAATATCTTTCCCAGCGCGTACTGCTGCTTGTTGGTGAATAATGTCTTCAGATTTGCCGCTGCTGTGATGTCGTATAGCATCACGCTTCGGTCATCTACCGGTTCTACTGTTTTAGGATTGTGTATAATCTCCACTTCTCCCCTTGCCAGTTCGCTTTCGCAGAATCTCGGCTGGTGCTTCGGATTTCCTTTTCCCAATAGCAGCCAGTTGTAGTCCACCGTATTCCCCAGCTTATTAAGCAGCAGGCGGAAATCTATGCTGTTTCGTGCGCACCAGTTGGATACTGTGCCACGTGAAACACCTAAATATTCAGCTAATTCACTGTCGTTCTTGAAGTTCAGAGCCTGTTTGGCACGCTTCACGATTCCTGTAACATCCAGAAATGTATCCATTCTATTATCGTTTAATTTTGATGTAAAAATTCATAAACTCGCTAATTGCTCATTGATAATCTGTTATCTACTTTTTGAAAATTAATTTCTAAAATCTTTTGTTTTCTATATGAAAACTATTTTATCTTTGTAGCGAATAAAACAGAAATATGTTTCAAAATTATAAATTTAAAATAGAAAAACCATGAGAAACTACAAAAAGTTTACGAAAGGTTGTAAAATATCTCATCCACCGCCTTTCTAAGAAAACCGTGCCGGATGGACGGAAGCAATATTGAGCCCGTTTGCAGCATCTATATATCCTGCGTGTAGCATCTATATATCCAATGTGCAGCCGATATATCCCCAATATACAGCAACTATATGTCCTGTGCGCAAGCTATATATATCCAATATACAAACAGAAATTTAAATATGAAAACTATAAAAACAGAAAAGCAGTATGGAAACCATCATGAACCAATCTCTGTACATCTGCGGATGTTGCAAGCGGGAGCTTCCACAGGAAGCCTTCTATATGAACCAGCGTACCCGGACTCCGGACAACTACTGCAAAGAATGCCGTAAGGCAAACGCACGCAGGCATCGTAATCAGGACAAAAGTATATCATTTGAAAACAAACCCCTTTCCTATCCGGTGATAACCGAGGTGAAGGATTATGCTTTACGTATGTTTCTCATCCGCCATGCTCGGCAAGTGGTGGCGGACAGCATCCGCCGGAAGCAGGAAAAGGAAAAACTACGCGCACTATGGGAAGAATAAAACGGGGACTGGATTATTTCCCCATGAGCACCAGTTTCATGCACGACCGCATGGTGCGTCGTGTCATGAAACGTGAAGGTGACGCCGCTTTTGCCACGTTGGTAGAAACGTTGTCGTACATCTATGCCGGAAAAGGGTATTATATCTCTGTCAATGATGAGTTTTACGACGAACTGACGGACGGCCTTTACAGTACGGATATGGATGATGTGAAACGTATCATCGCCTTGTCCGTGGAATGTGGGCTGTTTGATGCCGGGCTTTTCCGGCAATACGGCATTCTTACTTCCGCAGACATTCAGCGGCAGTATCTCTTTATCACCAAGCGCCGCAGCAGCTCGCTGATAGAACCGGCTTACTGCCTGTTGGAAGCAGAAGAACTTGCATCCTACCAATCTTCTCAAAGTGGCAAGAGCAGTGCGGATGATGCTGTTAACAAAACAGCTTATGATGTGACATCAACTGGTGGTTCTGTAACATCAAGCACCGGTTCTGCAACAATGGAAGCCGAAATTGCGACATCGGGTACACAAAACAAAGAAAAACAAACAAAAACAAATCAAAACAAATTAAACCACCTCTCTGATTCTCCTCAAGGAGAGGACGGAGGAGGAAAAAATTTGAAAAGAAGGAGGGTGATGACGCAGGAAGACATTGACAGTCTGCAACCACCGTGCGACGGCATGCAGCGTAACTTCGAGGGACTGCTGGAGAGCCTTCGCTCTTATAAGATTCCGCCTTCCGAGCAATATGCCATTATCCTGAAAAGCAACTTCGGAGCTATCGGACACCCGGTGTGGAAGGGCTTCAGCAACATCCGGGGGAGTAATGGGAAAATCAAATTGCCGGGACATTATCTTTTGAGCGTAATTAATTAATTTATGAACGCACTTTGAAAAAATGATTGGGTCAGTCTGAAAAATACCCGTATCTTTACAGTGTCATTAAGCTTAAGGACAAAACTAAACTAATTTATCAACACAAAAAACTATTACAATTATGCCAGTATTGTACAAACCCTTCCAGTCGGTTCTGGAAGACAAAAACAAAAAGAAACTATTTCATCCCCGTGTGATATACACGGCCAACGTGACAACTACCCAACTCGCCAAAGAGATAGCCGCTTACTCGTCTCTCTCCACGGGTGACGTGAAGAACACGCTTGATAACCTGGTGACAGTGACTGCCCAGCACCTGCAGGCATCGGAAAGTGTAACGCTTGACGGCTTCGGAACTTTCCGCATGGTGATGAAGTCCAACGGAAAAGGTGTGGAACTGCCGGAAAAAGTATCGGCTGCCCAGGCTTCCCTTACCGTCCGCTTCCTGCCCAACTATACCAAGAACCCCGACCGTACTACGGCTACCCGCTCTTTGGTGACAGGCGCCAAGTGTGTCCGTTTCGACCTTGCCGATACCTCGGCTTCGGGTGGCGGAAATGGCGGTAAACCCGATGGTGGCGGTTCAGACGGTGATGGCGGGGAAACTCCGGACCCGGATCCGGCAGCATAAACTGTCTGTATGGCGCAACACAAACACGAATGACTGACTAACTAAACGAAGTTTTAACTAGACTAGTAAACTAATTATCCACTAACATGCGAATTATCAATTTAATCGTGGTGCATTGTAGCGCCACGCGGGGGGATTCTACACTCTCACCGGAAGCTTTGGACTTGATGCACCGGCGTCGCGGGTTCAACGGAACAGGCTATCATTATTACATCCGCAAGGATGGAACATTGCACCTCACCCGCTCGCTCGAACGCATCGGAGCCCACGTGAAAGGCTTCAACACTCACTCGATAGGTATCTGCTATGAAGGTGGTCTGGACTGCCGGGGACGCCCGGCAGATACCCGGATTCCGGCACAGCGCTCTACGCTCCGGCAGCTCGTCGGGCAATTGCAAGAGAGATTTCCCGGCTGCCGGATATGCGGGCACCGCGACCTCTCGCCGGACTTGAACGGAAACGGTGAGATAGAACCGGAAGAGTGGATTAAACAGTGCCCGTGCTTTGATGTGGCGAAGGAATTCAAGGAGTTCGGAGAATTCACAGCACAAGCGGAGAACACGGAAGAACACAGAGTAAAACAACTATTTAAAGAAACAGAAAGGAGGTAAATTATGGCAATGAAGAAATCAGTATGGGATATGATCCTGAAAGTGGTTATCGCAGTGGCTTCGGCTTTGGCAGGCGTTTTGGGCGCTAATGCGATGAATTTGTAAGAGAGTGTTTTGATTTATAGGGGATTATAAGAGAGCAAATATTTATATAAAACTATTTTATGGATGTTGGTTGTCTTGCAATTTGAGGTCAACTATTGGTCTCTTAAATCCCCTTCAATTATTAATAAAATATTTATTTGTATATGAGATATTTAAGTTTTTTATTTTTTTTCTTACTGAGTTCTTGTGTTGTAGTAAATGCTCAAGAAAGAGTCTCTAATGCGAGGACAGTCAGTGGAGAGCGTAATATTTTTGCAGAACCGCATACTGTTGTGATTCCTCCCTCTCCACAATCTCAAATATTTGAACAGTATATTAATCATCGAGTGACGGAATATAACGGATTACCCGAAATCAATATTCCTTTGTATACAATTAAGATTAAAGGACTGGAGATTCCTATTATGTTGTCTTATCATGCTTCAGGTATCAAATATAAGCAATTCGATGGAGATATTGGGGCAGGTTGGAGTATTAATGCCGGTGGGTATCGAGTTAGTCGTACCATTTATGGTCGGCCTGATGATGAATACGATTTTTATGATAGTGAATTGTTTCACGACCGTTTGCTCCATCGTACTTCTTCTTATAGTACTGATTCGCTTGTTGCAAGTGTTTGCTTGGGACCTGCAGAAGCTCAGGATGTGGAACCACATGTGAAACCACACTTGAAAGATAGTGAATATGACCAATTTGTGTATATAGCTCCTACCACTAGTGGTCATTTTATTATTAATGACAGGCAAACGCATCAAGTAGATGTTTTGAGTGATAATCCGGACAAGGTAAGGCTATTTCATGATACCCGCCTGCGTCATATAGATGTTACTGATGGTAATGGCTTTTCCTATTTATTTGGTTATTCAGATATGTCAGGTGCTGCAGGAGAAGTTGTATATGATTCAAAACTTGGATATAATGTAACAACCGGATGGGCTTTGTCAAGTATACAATCCCCTTATAATGAGAATGTATTATTTAAGTATGGTCAATATCAAGCTTATACAGCACGTTATTTGGCTAAGTCTTATACATTGACAGATGCACCTGAACATTGTTCGCTAAATTATCCATTGTTTATGAATCCTAATCTCATTACTTGGAATGGTTTGAAATGGGATAATCAGGCTGACTATTTCAAGCCTTCCGATCTTTTGCTTGTTAATTCAATTGAGACAGATCAAGTTGTGGTTTCATTTACTCGTGGTAGAAAATATTCTTGCTTTGACCATGGGGAATATACTCCTTCTGTTTGCGGTGAATATGTCTTGACAAAAATAACTGTAAAAGACAAAAACAGTGGGAAGTATCTCAGAGTGATATCATTTGATTATGGGCTTTCTCCTCAAAATGCTGATGACTCTACGGATTTAAAGCCTTGGCATCGTTTGTTGTCTTCGATTTCAATAAAAGATGGCATGGATAAACCAATACAAAAATATAAATTCGGGTATAATGATGCCCCTGCTGGTAGTGGCTCTTTTCCTGATCTTTGGGGGTATTACAAAGAAGATCCGTATAGAGAAAATGAAGTAGATGGTTCATATCGTGATTTATTTTTTGATACTATATTCAATAATGACCAAATAGTATCAACCATATCTAACGGTTGGATAGTTTCGAAAATGAAATTAGGTGATATGTATGATGGTATTCGGAGATACAATCGCTCAGTAATTGATAAGGTCCCAGATTACTTCTCATTGAAGTCTATTCAATATCCAACTGGAGGAATAACCCGGTATTTTTATGAGAGTAACGAATATAGGAATGGAATAAAAGGTGGAGGATTGCGAATTAAAAAGATTATTTCTGAAGGAGAAAAGCCTGTTACTACTGAATTTTTCTACGGTAATGGTGTATTGTCAGGTGGTTTCTCTGATTTTAAAAGATGCTTTGCTGAAGAATATCACTATTTTTCAACCTATATTAATACTTTTGGTCAACCAGAACCTTATCTTTTAGGAACCTCTCAGTCTATAAAAGTTTATGGAGGTAACCCTTTGGATATGAATGCAGGTCTATTTATGAAGATATATTATGATAAGGTAATAACCAAACAATATGATCAGGCAACTCAAGCTTACATTGGGCAAACAGAGTCTCAATATTTTAGACAATTACCGGAATATGAACTTAGCTATGAAAATTCCATGCCAAATTTTAAAGCTAATGGGACGTTTCATGTAGATAACTATGTTGGTTATGGGAGGGAGCATGTACAAATATATCGGTTTGGATTAGAGCCTAGATTATTATCTCGTACAGTCTACAATCAGGATAGTGTAATGGTCAAAAACGAACAGTGGGAATATTCTATTTTGGAGCGTTCCTCAAGGGAGGGGCTTCATGCAAAACAAAAAATATTCTTTGAAAATTATCCAGGACAAAGTAACTCTCCAAGTAATTATGAGCATTATAAAATTATTCCTTATATATTCGATTCTGGTTTTTATAATATTGAATATTGTAAAGAGAAACCTGTCTCTTATACACTAAAGCAATATGACCAAGATGGACAAAACCCTGTAGTTGTTTCCACCAGTTACGAGTATGATTCAATAGGTCGTGTGAAAGGAGAAATAACCGATTATGGAAATAATAGTCAAAAAGAAGAATGGTTTACCTATCCTGCTGTTAACAGCTATCTTTATAATCGCAATATGTTACAAACCATTGTAGAGAAGGTTAATAAAGAAAATCAAATAGAAACGGAGAGATGGCGTTATCATTTTCCTGATCATGTCGTATATCCTGATAGCTTATTTCATTCTAATGGAGCAGAGATGCGTTTAGAATTTACATTTGATAAGTATGATTTTTGCGGAAATTTGTTGCAATACACACGTCTTGATGGAGTGAAAGTTTCTTATATCTGGAGTTACGAGCATAAATATCCAATTGCAGAAATTGTAAATGCCTCTTTGGAAGATATTTATGCTTATATATCTTCATCGACCTTGGAAAATATAGCTTATAAAAGCGAACCTTCAGCAGGTGATTGGGAAACTTTAATTTATTTGAAGGAACAGCTGAAATCGGCCCATATCACTATTTATAAGTATAAGCCATTGGTGGGAATGACAGAAAAGATAGAACCCTCCGGATTTACTACTTGCTTTCATTATGACAATTTCGGTCGTTTGATACAGACTGCATTTAAAGAAGAAGGAGTAGAACGTATGGTTCAATCTTATGAATATAATTATAGCATACGATAAAATTATGAAACAACTATATATACTATTTATTTTTATGGGGTTGCTATACCCTGCAATGCAAAGTTATGCACAATCTAGTTTTAATTATTTAAGAACAACTAGTGCAATCTCGGATGATGGTACGGGGCGTATTAGTACTTCCTATTATGATGATTGGGGGAGATTATGGGAGGATGTCCAACAAAACGTAGGTCCGTTTAATCAAGATCGTATAACTTATTATGAATATGATTGTAGAAGTCAATTGGAAAAAGCATGGAAGCCGGTGATTGTTAATTATAACTTTGGTAATATTTATCCTACTAGTTTGCTGAAAACGGCATATAAGAATTACTATGGAACTGATGAGATACCTTATTCGCTTACTACCTATGAGAATTCTCCTCTTTGTCGCTCTGTAAAAAACATAGGTGCCGGAGCTCAATGGCATAATAATGATAAGGCTCAAAAGACGAGATATCTGACGAATAATAGTGATTATCCATGTCGGACAATTACTACAACAGAAGATCGCCAATTAATTCTATTAAATATTGGGCAATTATATTCTAATGGCGAGCTATTAGTTACGGAATCGGAAGATGAAGATGGCAAGTTGCAGTATGAGTTTAGAGATAAGCGAGACCGTGTAATAATGACAAGGCAGCTAGATAACGAAGAGGCTTTTGATACCTATTTTGTTTATGATAGTTATGGCAATTTGCGTTCTGTGCTTCCTCCTATGGCTGCTGATGTTTTGGTGGAAGATTCGATATTGGATGAATCTAATGAAATTATACAAAAGTATGCATTTCTTTATAAATACGATGCTCGTAACCGTTGTATTGCAAAGAAGCTTCCTGGATGTGAATGGGAATATTTTATTTATGACATGTCTGACAAACTTATCTTTTCACAGGATGGAAATCAGCGCTCACAGGCTATTCCCAAATGGACTTTTTATCTCTATGATGTTTTTCAGCGAATGGTATTAAAAGGTGTATGTGTATGTTCGAATGGTCAACTTGGTGATATTGTCTCTACACTCGTAACCTGTGTTTGGGATGGAGAGGAAGGTATAGATCATAGTGGGTATACAGCAAATATTGAACTCAATTCGCCTGAAGTACATATTGCTAATTATTACGATGGTTATGAATTCTTAGCTCGTTCAGGTTTTTCAGCCTCTCATTTTCCTGCGGCGACCATAAATGCTAAGGGATATTTGACAGGAACGGTAAGCCGTATATTAGGAAGTGATGTAGATTCTTTCGTTTACAAGGCTTTGTATTATGATTTGCGTGGACGTGTTGTGTCTCAGGTAACTAATAATTGGGGGAAATATGATCTGATTCATACTGATTATACGTTTACAGGAAAGCCTTTGCATGTACGAATAGAGCACTTGCACGGCAATGCGGTACATACGGAGCAATATAGTTATACCTATGGTTATGAAGAGCGCCTTGATAAGGTTGAATATCAGATTGATGACAGAACTCCTATTGTAATGAGTGAACAACATTACGATGATTTAGGACGTTTGTCAGAGAAGTTATTTCATAACGGTATGTATTTAAATCATTACACTTACAATATTCGTGACTGGCTTACCGGTATTAATGGTACTCATTTTTCACAGTCGTTGCATTATACGGATGGCATTGGCAATCCTTGTTACAATGGAAATATCAGCAGCATGACATGGAGTACGGATTCTCTGATAACCAAAGGGTATACGCTTACGTATGATGGACTTTCTCGATTGAAGAACGCCGTTTATGGTGAAGGACCGTCATTGTCTGACAATCCGAACCGCTTTAACGAACAGGTGACAGATTACGACAGGAATGGGAATATTCTCGGCCTGTTACGTTGCGGTCGGACTTCTACAGATAGTTATGGTTTGGTAGATAATCTGAATCTTGTCTATGACGGCAATCAGTTACAATCGGTATCCGACAACGTTATCCTTTCCGCTGCATCCTCTGGAATGGAATTTAATGACGGAGCCCACTCGTTTACGGAATACGTTTACGATGCCAACGGTAATTTAACGAAAGATTTAAATAAGAAGATCATTGATATCCAATATAATTGTTTAAATTTGCCATGTCGGGTTAAGTTTGAGAACGGAAACAGTATCTCTTATCTTTATGATGCCAACGGAACGAAGCTTCGCACCACGCATGTGATAGGCAATGATAGTACCGTTACGGACTATTGCGGTAATGTGGTCTATGAAAATGGAACTCCTAAGATGCTGTTGACCGAAGCCGGCTATGTTTCGCTGAATGATAATAAGTATCATTACTTCATCCAAGATCACCAGGGGAACAACCGTGTGGTTGTAGACGAAGATGGAAAGCTGGAGGAAGTGAATGACTATTATCCGTTTGGAGGACTGATGGCTTCTTCTTCTGGTGGTGTTCAGTCTTATAAGTATAACGGCAAAGAATTGGATAGGAAATGTGGTCTGGATTGGTATGATTATGGTGCAAGACATTATGATGCTGCGTTGGGCAGGTGGCATGCGGTGGATCCGATGGCGGAGAAACATTATTCGATTAGTCCGTATAATTATTGTGGCAATGAACCTATTGGTAGAATTGATCCCGATGGTGCAGATTGGCGTGTTCAAACACACTACAATGAAGAAACTAAAAAAATAGAATATCATATAACTGTGAATGCTGTGCTGTATAACAATTCCAATATGCGGAACGTTGATATGCAAAAACTGGCGACCAACATAACAGAACAGATAAATAGTACATACAGTATAAATGATAATGATTTTGTTTCTAAAATGGACTTCAAATTGAGAGTGGTGAATTCTGTAGACGAAATTAATGATTCAGACCATATTCTTCAGATTGTGAATCAGCGAGATTTTAGAAACACCGGATTGAAAGAAAATAAGATAGCTGCGGATTCTTATCTATCCGGATTAGGTATCCGGTTAGGAACTGATCTTATAGCAGAGATGCAACAAGGTAGAAATGGTAGAACCGTTGCGCATGAATTGGGACATACCGGGGGACTAGGGCATCTGAATGATGATCCACGAGATAGGAATAATTTAATGATGCAGGCTTATTATGTTTGGCTATTTAAAGGTGATTACAACAATGCTACTCAGCTAAATCATGATCAGATAAGAATGATTAGAGATAATTATATTCATAAACGCCTACACCAAGGTTCTCCTTTACGAAGAAATTGGTGGGGTAAAAAACAATTGAGGTGATGAAAAAGATTCTGATTTTTATTACTGTGCTATTACTATTATCATGCTGTGCACATGAAGGAAAAGATGTATTTTCTATTTATGTAAATTTTGTAAATAGAAAGCCAAATGATCGTAATGGTGAAGATTACATTAAATTGTGGGTAAATGATACACTATTATTTAGTGATACTTATTACACAAATTGTGTAGAAAGTACAATGACTAACATGATGGATGCCGTAAGAGGCATGCATCTTGCTGACATTGAGAAAAAGAATAGAGACTGTTTGAAAATCAGAATCCGTGCCATATCTTTAGATTCCATATTATTTGGAAATAAACGTGTACTGGATTCTACTTTTTATTACAGAATTGATCGTATTTCAGGAATGGTAATTGTAGACTCGAGGATGTGTCCGGAGGGAGAAAGAGATTCTTTTCGTCTTTTTGACCCTGATAATAATTTCTTTTGTTGGTATATTGAAGATTTGGTAGTGGGAGGAAATTAATTTTTCGGTTTTAAAAAGTAAGATTTTATCTACTCCCTGTTTGTGTCTTACCCTGATATAAGTTGACTGAGAAAATAGTCCATTTGTGTCAGGGTATTCGTATTATTGTAATTACTGCCTTATTGGTATTAACTTTTTCCACTTTGGTTATATCGAGGAGTTATGTATGAAATTTTATTGCCGATTTATGGAAAAACTACTAAGGCAATTTTAGTAGGAACAACTGGACTTACTTCTTGGAGTAAATATAGTTTTAAAACTCGATCTTATTTTATTCTTTCAGTGAGAAGGGAAAATGTATGAGTATAATGTAAATATTGGGGTCGATGACTCCTTGTATCATTTAGGAGATACGGTTGATATCTTATATTTGGAGGTGCTTCCTTTTATAAATTCTCGCATTAAAGATGTTAAGTAGATTAATAGTTCTCATTAACCTGACTTTCTAATCTTCTATTAAAAGTCCTTAATAAAAGCCCGTTACATCACTTTTTATTTGTTTCTTTGCACCAAATTCGGGTATAGTGTTGTCTTGTGATTCAGGACAACACTTAATTTTGTTTGGAATTAATGGAGAAACTCAGTATAAATGCTTGTCCGGTGTGTGGCAGTACGCACTTGAAACGCGTCATGACTTGTACGGATTTTTATGCTTCGGGCG
>ENA-UEPG01000541-UEPG01000541.1-human-gut-metagenome-genome-assembly--contig:-NODE-541-length-36851-cov-4.166014_pt1 | contig 36851 bp, 29 predicted proteins | sample MGYA00242893_ERZ507902 | MGnify/ENA primary metagenome ERZ507902 (study PRJEB26167, sample SAMN06115491) | human gut metagenome | host: Homo sapiens | place: China:Gansu | collected 2015-04-23 | study...
AGAGGACATGAGGAAACGGGCTGGCGCAAAGGGCAAGGCAGTGGATCAGGTCGAAGCAAGTAGCGACAGCCTGCACGAGTTTAACCCGATGATGGGACATCGTGGATGCCGTCTGGCAGTGACATATCCGGAAATCGCTAAGATGCAGACAAGAGCTGTTATCCGCGCAGCGATCAATGTACAGAACGCTCATCCGGACTGGACAGTAAAACCGGAGATCATGATTCCGCTCGTAGGCGATGTAAAAGAGTTAAAATATGTTAAGAAGTTCGTTGTTGAGACAGCAGACGCTGAAATCGCAGCAGCAAACAGCAGCCTGAAATATGAAGTAGGTACAATGATCGAGATCCCGAGAGCTGCTCTTACAGCAGACGAGATCGCAAAAGAAGCTGACTTCTTCTGCTTCGGTACAAACGACTTGACACAGATGGCATTTGGATTCTCTCGTGATGACGCAGGTAAGTTCCTTGATGCTTATTACGATGCTAAGATCTTCGAGAACGATCCGTTTGCAAAACTGGATCAGACAGGTGTTGGCAAGCTGATGGATATGGCAATCAAGCTTGGCAAGCCGGTAAATCCGAAGCTTCATGTAGGTATCTGTGGAGAGCACGGTGGAGATCCTTCTTCCGTAGAGTTCTGCCACAAGATTGGTTTGGACTATGTTTCATGCTCACCATTCCGTGTACCAATCGCTCGTTTAGCAGCAGCTCAGGCAGCTATCAGCAATAAATAAGAGTACTCATTCTTTGGAGAAGGTTGTGTATAAACAATAGATTTGTAGAGGCAGATCTGTTGTAGAAATCCCCCATTAGCGGAAGCTGATGGGGGATTTTTGGTAATAGGTATCTTTGGATGAATGTAATTTTTAAGGATTATATGATAAATATTTTGGCAGAGGAATTTCTATGGATAAGATTTTACGAGAGAACCAACCGAAGAGTCTTTTGAGAATTTTACAGGAAAAAAATGAATATATCAGTGCTCCATGCAACGGAAACGGAACCTGTGGAAAATGCGTGGTGCGTTTTCAGAGCGGAGCAACGGAACCATCGGTTCGTGACAGAGAGATTTTTTCGGAGAAACAGTTGACAGAGGGGTACCGTCTTGCATGTCAGTCTTATCCGACCGAAGTGTATGAAATTGAGATTCCACAGAAAGAGGAAGAAATTGAGGTTCTTTCCGGGTGGCAGGAAGAAAAGAGATTATTCGGAGAGCACGGGAAAGCAGAAGACAGGACACATGGTGGAAACAAGGCAGAACAACCAGAATATGCAAGCTATGGAATCTGCATCGACATCGGAACAACGACTCTGGCGGCACTGCTTGTGAATCTGGAAACAGAAGCAGACTGCCAGACTGCCGTATCCGTTAATCACCAGAGAGCTTATGGCTCGGATGTGCTTTCGAGAATTTCTGCATCGAATAGTGGAAAAAAGTGGGAGATACAGAGGTGTATCCGGCAGGATCTTCAGAAACTGATCCGGGAGCTTCTTCAAAAAGAAAAGATAACGGAACAGCAGATACAAAGGATCGTGATCGCAGGAAACACAACGATGTGTCATCTGCTTCGCGGATTTTCATGTGAGACACTGGGAGTGGCGCCTTTTCTGCCAGTTGACCTTTCATGGATGGAAGGCAGTGCTGCGGATTTTCTTGGAATGAAAGAATTGGATACAAAAGTTGTGATTTTGCCTGGGATCTCAGCGTTTGTAGGGGCTGATATCATGGCTGGCATTACAAAAATGAATATGCACAGATCCGAAGGATATCATTTGCTGCTGGATATTGGAACGAATGGGGAGATGGTGCTTGGAAATTGCCGTCATATGTATGTGACGTCCACGTCTGCGGGACCGGCGTTTGAAGGTGGAAATATTTCCTGTGGCATGGCGAGCATTCCGGGAGTGATCTCACATGTTTTCATGGAAGAGACAGGGAAAGCCGGATTTCAGGTGATCGGTGAAACAGATGGAGAAAATAAGAAACAGCAGGCGATCGGAATCTGCGGAACAGGTATGATCGATCTGGTGTATGAACTCCGGGAGCATCAGATGATCGATGAACATGGAACATATTCGGATCTTTATTTTGACACCGGATATGAACTGGCAGAAAAAGTAAAATTCACACAGAATGACATCCGGGAACTTCAGATGGCAAAAGCGGCGATCCGTGCAGGAGTGGATATTTTAGTAAAAAAGGCGGGTATTGCGTTTGACGAAGTGGACAACTGTTATCTTGCAGGTGGATTTGGAACAAAGATAGATATCAAAAAGGCGGCAGGGATTGGCCTGATCCCGAAAGAACTGGAGATGAAAACGATTCCGGCCGGAAATACAGTTCTTGCAGGGACAAAAGAGGTTTTACTTAGCAGAATTTCAAAAGAAGAACTTGAAAAAATCCAGACCATGGCAGACGTCATCAATCTGGCAGAAGAAAATGATTTTGAGGAGCTGTATCTCTCTTACATGGATTTTTAAGTAAACGGCAGATAAAAATTCTTGTATTGAAAAGAAAAAATAAGTCTGTTATCATATAAGTATATGGTTTGTACGGAAGAAAAAAGATTTTGACTGGTGGCTGAAACCACTAACAAATGGAGAAGGACTGGCACAAGGGCTTATGACAAGGAAACATACAATATTAATTGTGGATGATGCAAGACATAACAGGACTGCATTGCGGGAAATTTTAAATGACAATTATATCGTGCTTGAAGCAGAAAATGGACAGAATGCATTAGCAGTTTTAGAGGAGAAGTATCAGGCGGTAACTGTGATCATTCTTGACCTGATCATGCCGGACATGAGCGGACTGGAACTCTTAGAAATTTTTCACAAAGATGTAAGATATCAGAATATACCTGTGATCGCGATGTTGAGAGGCATCAATGATGAGATCGAGTGCAAGTGTCTGGAATACGGAGCATGGGATTTTATGCGGAAACCTTATGATCCGATGATCGTGCGTTTTCGTGTAAAGAATGTGATCGAGCGCAGTCAGATGAGAGTGGATGATGAATTAAAGTACCGTGCGGAGTATGATGTGCTTACCGGCATTTTGAACAAATCAAAGTTCTTTTATAATACGAGAAATATGCTGAATATTTTCGGTACGGAAGATTTTGCATTCATCAGGATCGATATTGAAAAATTCCAGCTGATCAATTCCTTTTTTGGAATGGATGAGGGTGATAATTTATTAAAGTATATGGCAGATTATCTGCAGAATGTGGAAAAAGAATATCGTTATATTACTTATGGAAGAATTGAGGCAGATATTTTTGCGGTATGCTTTTCTTATAAAAATGAGAAAGAGATCACAGACTTTGTGAAGAAATTCACGAATCAGATGGAAAAATATCCTCTGGATTTTGACATCACACCTTTCTTCGGGGTATATCTTGTGAAAAACCGTGATCTTTCCATCAACGAGATGTATGACAAAGCCAATCTTGCATCCAAAAACTGTAAGGGAAATTATATCCAGAACTATTTCTTTTACACAAAAAAGATGAGTGAGGAGATCATCAAGGAGCAGCGCATCATCAACAATATGAAGAATGCGCTGAAGAACGAAGAGTTTGTGCTGTATTTGCAGCCCAAATATGAACTTCAGCGAAATTCCATTGCAGGAGCAGAAGTTTTGGTGCGATGGATCACAGCAGATGGCAGGATGATATCGCCGGGAGAATTTATCCCGGTATTTGAGAGGAACGGTTTTATCCTGAAGCTGGATCAGTATGTCTGGGAAAAGACATGCCAGTTGCTTGCGGGATGGAGAGATGAGGGAAGAAAAATATTTCCGGTTTCCGTCAATATTTCGCGTGTAAGTCTTTATAATCCCAAAATTGTGGATGTGATCTGTGGACTGACAGAAAAATACAATATTCCACCGGAATGGCTGCAGTTAGAGCTGACAGAGAGTGCATATACAGGAAACCCAAAAGCAATCAAAGAGATGATGGAGCAGCTGCAGAAAAAAGGTTTTTCTATTTTAATGGACGATTTTGGAAGCGGTTATTCCTCGCTGAATGTACTAAAAGATATTGCGGTTGACGTCTTGAAAATTGATATGAAGTTTCTGGATGGTTCCGGAGATGATGGCAGGAGTGAAAACATTCTGGCATCGGTAGTCCGCATGGCGAAGTGGCTGAATATGCCGGTCGTTGCTGAGGGTGCGGAGCGCAAAGAGCAGGTATCGTTTCTGCACAGTATCGGATGCGAATATGTGCAGGGATATTATTTTGCAAGACCAATGCCGGTAAAAGAATATGAAAAGCTGTTGTATGAACAGCCATACTTTGAAGACGATGAGACAAGGAGAACATCCAACGACACGAATGCCATCTGGACGGCGAATATGCAGATGGAAATGATTTTCTCCAACATGATGCAGGCAGCCGCAATTTATGAGTACTGCGATGGAAATATTGAAGTGGTGCGTGTAAATGACGCTTATTTTGACCTGTTTGGCTATCATGACACAGACCGTGTGCATAAGGAGATTGAGGGATCCATTGATCACTTTGACAGAGAAAGGTTTATGGATACTTTTGCACAGGTTGTGGAGAATCAAAGCACTGCGGAATGTGAAGTGAAACGTTTTCTCGAGTCTGGCAGGGAAATCTGGATCAAGCTCCGCCTGAAGTATATTAACAGGGTAGGGGAACGCCATATTATTTTTGGCTGCATTGATGATATCACGGTCCAGCGGGAGATGGACAATGAACTTGCAAAGTACCGTCTTGCACTGATGGAAGAAGAGGTAAACGAGAAAACCATGCTTGTCGTGGATGATATGGAGATTAACCGGGCATCGCTGGAGAGTATTTTTGAAACAGATTACCGTATCCTGCAGGCAGGAGATGGGGAAGAGGCACTTCGTATTTTAGAGGAACAGAATTATAAAGTGGATATGATCCTGTTAGATCTGATGATGCCTGGCATGAATGGACAGACTTTTATGCAGGAAAGGAAGAATGATCCAAGGATCTTAAATATTCCGGTGGTGATCATCACGGCGGATGATACAACAGAACAACAGGTATTGACGATGGAATTAGGTGCAAGCGATTACATTGTAAAACCGTTTATTCCGGAGATCGTGACCAGACGTGTGCAGAATGTCTGGGATTCCACAAGGCGAAAAAAAGAAGTTCTGCAGGAGCATCAGAAGTAGTGGATAAGCAAAAAAAACTGCGTGTGTTTTATTCAGATATCAGTGCCTTGCGTGACAGATCAGATCAACCACAGTTGTGGGAGTTTTTGTGCTGCGCCAGACAACAGAAAATAAAACAATGTAAAAATGAAGATGACAGGCTTCGTGCCTTTGGGGCAGGTTTGTTATTGGAATACGGTCTGCGGCAGTATGGTTACACGCAGACAATACCTGTGGGATCGTCTGCTGCAGCAGAGTTGGAGCAGACCGGACAAACACGGTCTTTGCAGCAGGTAAGATTCGTTTATGGTGAAAATGGGAAGCCATATCTTGGGACAGGACAGGGAGAACGGCTTCCGCTTATGTTTAACCTCAGCCATTCGGGCATGTATGTGGCAGCAGCTTTTGGCACAGAGGATATAGGTGTGGATGTGGAGCTGATGCGCACCGGAAAACAGAAGATCGCACAGCGTTTTTTTGCAGAAGATGAGAGGAAATATCTGGAAAAATGTTGGACAGATGAGGCTTTTACCGGAATATGGACGAGGAAGGAAGCCTATATCAAGGCGGTTGGAACAGGGATCGCAATGTCTTTGGATTCTTTTTCCACGATGGAAGAACAGGTGGGAGAATATTATCTGAAAACATGGAATGTCAAACGGGATGTCTGGCTGTCTGTCTGCCGGAAAGGGAGTGTGATCGAACGCTGTCTGCCGGAGAAAATCGCATTAGAACAGGTGTTTTTATAAGAGACAGATCTGCAGATCATAATGAGAATGGTACAGGATCAGTACCGATAGAGATGGAAAATGGAGGTTGGGATTCATGTATGACGAGTTGACCGAACAGGACATAAAAAAAATGGAAGAAGAGATTGAGTATCGGAAGCTGGTTGTGAGAAAAAATGCGCTGGAAGCAGTCAAAGAGGCACGTGCACATGGCGACCTCAGTGAAAATTTTGAATACCATGCAGCAAAAAAAGACAAAAATCAGAATGAGAGCCGTATCCGTTATCTGGAGAAAATGATCAGGACAGCAAAGATTATTTCTACGGATTCTGCGGATGATGAAGTCGGAATGAACAATACCGTTACGGTCTATTTTGAGGATGATGACGAGGAAGAAACCTATAAAATTGTCACAACCATCCGCGGCAATTCCCTGAAAAATCTGATCAGTAACGAATCGCCGCTCGGAAAAGCATTGTTGGGACACAAAATAGGTGACCGCTGTGAAGTAAAAGTAAACGATAACTATTCCTATTTTGTGGAGATACGAAAAATCGAGAATACGGTGGATGATGGAACGGATAAACTGAGAAGTTTTTAATATATAAGAAAGAAGATTGAGGAACAAAAAGATGAGATTAACAGAATTATTAAACAAAGATGAAGTGACGATTTCCTGCGAGCTTTTTCCACCAAAACAGGGTGCGCAGCTGGAAAATTATAAAAATATCGTAAAAGATATGGCGGCATTAAAGCCGGCATATATGAGTGTCACTTACGGCGCAACAGGTGGAACATCTGATTATACGGTAAAGCTTGCAGAGGAAGTACGTAACAATAACATTCCGGCGTTGGCACATCTGACCTGTGCCTCTTCCACCAGAGAAAAGGTGGCATCTGTCATTGAGGAGTTAAAGGCAGCAAATATCGAGAATATCCTTGCACTCCGTGGCGATATTCCTGCAAATGCAGATTTTCCGCTGCCGGATCAGTACAAGCACGCAAGTGAACTGATCGCAGATATCAAAGCACAGGGTGATTTCTGTATCGGTGGTGCATGCTACCCGGAAGGACACCCGGAAGCAGCAACGATTTTTGAAGATCTCGACCATTTGAAAGAGAAAGTGGATGCAGGATGCGAGTTCCTCACCACACAGATGTTTTTTGACAATAACATTTTATACAATTTTATGTACAAGGCATTAAAAAAAGGAATAGATGTTCCAATTGTAGCAGGTATTATGCCTGTCACCAACGCAAGCCAGATCAAACGCATCACATCTTTGTCCGGCAATATGGTTCCACCGAGATTTCTTGCGATCGTAGACAGGTTTGGAGACAACCCGGCAGCAATGCGTCAGGCGGGAATTGCATATGCAACAGAGCAGATCATTGATCTGATCGCCAACGGTGTCAATCATGTGCATATTTACACGATGAATAAACCGGATGTTGCAGGAGAGATTTTAGACAATCTTTCCAATATCTATGTGAGATAGTGGATATAAAATGATTGCTTAAAATGTGAAGAAAAATCAATATTTTTGAAATGACAGGATACCTCCTGAGCAGATACGGGTAACAACCCCGAACCTGCCGGGAGGTATTTTTGCGTACTTGAAGAAACAAAGTGCATTTTTCGTGCGGTCTGCTGCATAAAATATTCGTGTGACCATTGTGTGACCGGGGATACCTATAATAACACAAGGATTTATAAAAAATTCAATGGATGAGCGGAGGAGATGGAGAGTGAAGAAAAAATACATGCTTATGGGAATCGCTGCAGTATTGATCCTGGCAACGATGGTTGGCGGAACGCTTGCAGCTCTGAATACAAAAAGTGAAAAGGCAGTGGCAAATATTTCCATTAAGAGTGTGGGAGTCACGGTGATCGGGGATCAGCCTGTGGCACTGGCAGACGGCGGGGAAAAAGAACCGGTTACGATCGTACCGGGGGAAACGATCGTCATGCCGAAGGCAGTACAAAACGATATCCCGGATGGTTATGATGTGTATGTAAAAGTAGTTATTTATCATGCATGGGATACAAAAAGCGGCGGACTTGTGAGTGCAGGGGAGGCGGATGATATCTATGTACATAATCAGGACTGGATCATCGGGTATGAGGATGATGAGCAGACGGTGATGTACTACACAAAGCCGCTGGCTCCAGAGCAGACGACAACAAACTTTATGGACGGAATTCATTTTAAGGAATCTATGGGAAATGGATTTGCAGATGCAGTCTATACGTTAGAATACGAAGTTACGGCAGTTCAGGCGAATAACGCAAAAGATGCGATCGCAGCAGAGCTTGGCGTGTTCCCGGAGTTTGATGAAAATGGAACGATTTTGTCTGTTTCAGAAACAAGATAACGGTTGAAGGAGATTGGATCATATGAAAATAAAAAACATGGCAGCCGTTCTGTTGCTTATTTGGACTTGTGGATTTTCATCGGTGGTCAGTGCGGCGGAAATTCAGACTGTGCAGCTGACAGAGGAAAATAAGCTTGTGTATACAAAAGATAAGACAGAACTTGCCGGTGCTTTTGATGGCATGGCACCCGGAGACAGCAGGACCGTTGTCATTAAAATCGAGAATCAAAACAGTCATAAGGCATCTTTTTTTATTTCGCAGAAGACAACGGATGCTTTGGAAGAAGCAGGAAAAGCGTCTGGCGGAGCATATGAGTTTCAGGTGGAGATCGGCAATGATACCGGAAGGATATCTTTGCTGGATGCAGATGCCGGTGGATATGCGGAAAATGTGGCAAGTGCCGAAGGTTTAGCAGAAATTACAGAATTGAATGAGTATCGTTATATGACAGCTCTGGATCCGGGGGAGTCGGCGGATGTCTATGTGACATTGACTTTAGACGGCGAGGGCATGGACAGCGCAGATGGAATTGATTATTCGCGTGCAGCAGGTGCGATGGAATTTGAATTCCGGGCGTACTATGCAGACGACAGAAAGCCGGTTGTGATCACAAATTATGTGACGGAGTACGGAGAAGACAATGTGGTGACAAAGATTGTAAAGAAAGTGATTCCAAAGACTGTCACAGAACAGCTTGTTCCACTGGCAAATGGTGTCAGGACAGGAGATCCTCTGACAGTGACGGTATCTGCAGGAGTTCTGGTGGCAGGTATAGTGATTGTTAGTATCGCAGTGAAAAAAAGAAAGGTGGAGCGCAAGTCATGAAAAAAGTAAAAAAAATAATTACGGGCTTTCTTACGGTTTTTATCTTCATGGCGCTGGTGCTTCCGATGACAACGGTGAAAGCTTCGGAAGAGAAAGAAGCGGTGGAAAAAAGAATGTATACAGTGACATTCCGTGCAGGAAATATTGCTTGTTTTGATATAGATAAGATCACTGTTTCCGAAGGGATGGAAGTGACAAAAAATTATATTAAGGTAAAAGTTGCAAAGGGAGATACACTTGCTTTCACAGTGCCTGGCTGGGAAAGTGATGCAGGGCTGACATCATGGTTTTCTAACTGCCTGCACTATGAAAAAGAGGCAGCATATGGGTTGAAAGCTTTTAACGGTGTTGTGGGAACTGTGGTGGAGCGGAATACAGAGTATGTTTTGGATTATAAACGTCTGATCGATCCGGTTTCCTATACGGTGAGTTTCATAGACAGTCAGACAAAGGAACAGATTGCGGCTCCGCAGATCACCTATGGAAATGCAGAGGAAACAATCACGGTCATTCCGGTGACTGTTCCGGATTATACACCGGTAGAGAGCAGTAAAATTATAAAACTGGAAAAAGGGAAAGAGAACACGGCAACGTTTGAATACCGCTACACCGGGGCTGTGGAGACAATTACCAGCACAGTGACAAACGTGGTTCCGGGCACAACACGGACAGAGACAGTCGTAAGTGAGGTCGAGGAGACGGTCATCGTTCCCGGAGCTGCCCAGCCGTCCGGTGTTACTGCAAATGTAGTAAATAATGCGTCAAATGCAGTGAATGCGCCGGTAGGCAATACAGCAAATAACGTGGCAGATAATAGTGCGAATAACGCAGACCAGAACGTAGACAATGGCAATGTTGAAATTCCGGAGGAGCAGACTCCGTTGGTCGATGGAGTTGTCGACATCGAAGAGAGCGAGACACCGTTGGCAAACACAGCAGAGGATGAGAGCACCGTTTCCGGCGATGTGTACGGGTAAGATGCCGACCTTGCAGCACAGGAGATCGATGCAGCATCTGTACCGGTGGCTGTGCCGGTGATCGGCGGTATTGCAGCAGTTTTTATTGCGGGACTGATTGCTTTCCTTGTATATAAAAATAGAAAAAGGTCGAAGTAAGCAGGATTTTTAGGTACGGTATTCGACTTTTATGGCAATGCATGCATGTTAGACTTACAGGAAAAATCTGGCAGTCAGAGCTGGAAAAGAGGAGGAGAACTGCATGCTGACGATTCGGACTCTGGGAAAATTTCAGATCAGGGATGAAGAACATATTGTGAATGAGGAAGAGATACGGTCTCCCAAAATGATAAATCTGCTGGCTTATCTGATTATTCACAGAAATCAGACACTGACTTTTTATGACATGGCAGATGCACTGTGGCAGGAGGAAGAAACGGGAAATCCGGCAGGTGCATTGAAAAATCTGATGTATCGTCTGAGAGTCTTTCTGAAGAAAAACTTTGGAGATGAGGATTTTATCCTGACCGATCATGGTTCCTACCGCTGGAATCCCAGACAGGAGGTGGCGGTGGATGCAGAACAGTTCGAACAAATGTTTGAATCTGCAAAGCAGAAAACTATTTCAGAGGGGGAGGCAATCCGGAAATTAAAAGCGGCGCTTGCACTCTATCAGGGTGATTTCATGACAAAAGTTGCAGATATGCACTGGGTGATGACGCTGAATACTTATTATCACTCTTTGTATTTAAACTGCGTCCGGTATCTGTGCGAATGTTATGTCCGCGCGGAAAAATATGAGAATCTGGAGCAGCTTTGCAGTCAGGCACTTCAGCAGGAAAGTCTCGATGAAGAGTTATATTGTTATCTGATCAAGGCTTTGGCAGGAAAAAATAAAATTGGTTCTGCCCTGGAAGTGTACGAGAATGCCTGTCGGACGTTGCAGCAGCAGCTTGGAATTTGTGGACTGTCAAAATTAAAGGGCGTTTATGACAAATTACTGAGACAGAATAAAAGCGGAAATGTGCAGGGAATTGCACAGGTACATCAGGATATTGCAGAACAGAATCCAGCGGGAGCGTTTTTGTGCGGGTATCCGGTCTTTCGGGAAATTTGCAGGCTTCAGGTGAGAAAGACAGCGCGTTTTGATGAAAATGAATATATTCTGCTTCTGACCTTAAAGGCGGGGGAGTATACCGGAAGCAGAGTCAGTGATGTAGATCTGTTCCGCATCCGCAATGCGATGCCGCATCTGGCGGAGACATTGAAAAAATCGCTCCGTCCAGGGGATGCAGTGGCACAGTTCAGTGATTCGCAGTATGTGATTTTGCTTTCCGCATGTACCTATGAGGGTGGAATGTTGGTCGCAAACCGGATTATTTCAAAATTTTATCAGGACAATAAAATTTACCGAAATCTGAAAATCAAGATCAATATAGAAAAAGTGAAAACAACAGAAAATATTTTAAGCAAATACACCGGATGAAATCTTTGGAAGAGAAAACAGTAGATCAAAGGGCAAAAGCAAGGAGGATTATATGAGATTTGCATCCATTGTAAAAAAAGTTTTAGCATTCCTGCTATGTTTGACGTTGCTGACATCCAATGTGACCGTCACCAATGCGACAAGTGTAGACACCACGGATGTTTTTGCGGAAGTTTCCACAGAGATGTTGAAGGAGACAAAAAATGCAGGGCAGGAAGAGAATGTGTCAGAGGCAGACAGTGATTCGAATGCAGCGGATCTGTCAGACACAGAGAGTAATGTAAGCGGGCAGTATAAGCAATCATCAGATTCAGACGGAACGGGAGATACAGAAAAAGTCAAGAACACAGAGAGCACTGGGGCGACAGAAGCAATCGAGGAGACGGAGAAAACAGAGGAGACAGAACAACCGGAATTAAAAACCGTCTTCGACTATTCCAATGACGCAGTCCGCGTGGTCGTGACACTTTCGAATGAGACCGATCTTCCGGCAGGCGCAGAGCTTGTCGTGGCACCGGTAGCCGTCACAGCAGAAATGGAAGCATCCATCGATAAAGCGATGGAGGGCGAGTCGAAAGAAAAAGAAGAGGTTGTGGCGTATGACATCTCCTTTGTAAAAGATGGAAAAGAAGTGGAGCCCGGGGCAACCGTGCAGGTGCAGTTATCGCTTGCGCAGGTGAAAGAGGGCGATTCGGCGAGCGTGTATCATTTTGATGAGACAAAAAATGAGATGTTGGATATGAATGCGAACACTTCTGCCGACGGCGAGGTGACATTTGGCACGGATCATTTTTCAAAATATGTCATCGTCAATCATGGAGATAACAACGTGACCGTGACCATCGAACATTATGACAACAGCAAATATCAGGCGCAGGATGAGCAGAGTGCAAAAATTTACAGCGATGATGTCTGCACGATGGCACCGGGAGCAAAGATCAACGACTACAATAAGGCGTTAAACTGGGATGTGGATCATGTGCAGGTAAACGGAGAAGCATTTTCCCAAAGTGAACTTGAAAACATTGAGATCCATGAGGACAGTGTTGTAAAAGTTTTTTATCAGGCAAAAAATACGGACTATATCGGTGAGGCATCGTTTTATGACTACGAGGTGATTCCTTATGACAAAGCCGGACAGCAGAGGGCGGATCTGAGTATCAATGCAGATTCCAACTATCCGTCTGAGCAAAAAGATAACCGTTTCACGGTCGGAACGGTATCCCAGAATTTAAGTGAAAATCAATATGACACCGTCACGAAAAAAAAAGGTCAAAACGGAACCACAGATGACCAGCATATCAACGTGTATACCGGAGGAACTGGAGAAAATGCGAAAAAAACAGGGATCGTTACCGGGTTAAGTGATGATTACAAAGAAGTTCTTTTCAGTGTGAATGAACCGGGCGTTTTTCCGAAAGACGGAGCAGCTGCGGCAGGGACAAAAGGACTGACAGTAAAAGAAGGATACAGGTTAAAATTTTCACAAAGTGGTGACACTTACGAACTGAAAGAAGTTTTGGACAAAGAGGACAACGTGGCAGCAACTGCGGGGGCGGATTTCCTGCCATTTGGAAATAATAATTTTTATTTTGGAATCCGCTATGACGTAACCTTTACACTTGGAGATTATATCGGGGAACTGAACTATTCTTTTACCGGGGATGATGATCTCTGGGTAATTCTGGATGGAAAACAGGTGGTCATTGATCTTGGCGGTATCCATGACGCTCTGACAGATACGGTGAATCTCTGGAAATATATTGACAGGACAGACAAAAACAAAGAACATCATCTGACCATTTTATATATGGAGCGCGGTGCAGGAAAGGCAAACTGTAACATGAAGTTTACGCTTCCGAATGCGGACGTGATCAAAGTGGTCGACGACAACGTGCCGGATATCCCACCGGGGAAGCCGGTTGATTTTACGGAGAAGGATGTGGAATATCATAAGACAGCGAAACTGACTGACTGGGAGAACAGAGAGTATCAGATCGATCTTGACGCAAGTTCGCTCGCAACCTCGCAGAGCACAGTTGAAAAAATACAGACAGTGGATGCCATGATGGTATTTGATCTGTCCGGCTCGATGAATGAAATTTTGTCCGGTGAAAATCAATTAAAGGATATCGGAGAATTCAGCAGTGTGAAGAATCAGATGGATATCAATAAAGTATATTACTGGAATAAATATGAAAAGAGTGGCTGGTGGCCATGGACGTATGATAGGAGTGTCGGAATGGGAACGGCGGCTGTATCCGGTAATGTGTATGCGAAGTATCCGGTAAAATATATCGACGGACAATGGAAAAAATATGTGGACGGCAGTTATCAGAGCATTTCAGACAGTGATGTGATGGCAGCATGGACGTCTAAGATTTCTGCGTTAAAAGACGCTGCCAGCGGATTTGTGACAGGTATTTCCGATACATCACCGGACAGTCTGGTCGGAATCGCCACCTTTTATGGCATTGGCAATGGGTGGAACAGCAGTACCGAGGGCAAATTAAACCACGGTCTTTCGAAGGTAAATAAAAATGAGATGTTAAAGTCCGTCAATGCGCTTTTTGCGGACGGCGGTACCTCTCCACAGAAAGGACTGGAGCATGCATACAGCGAATTGCAGAAGGCAGAAGATGACAACAAAAAATATGTGATCCTGTTCTCCGACGGAGAGCCTTCGGACAGCAATGACAAAACGGAGACAGAAGCATCAGCGGTGAAGCTGAAAGAGGCAGGCTGTACGGTCATCACAGTCGGGCTTGGTTTAAATAACGAGACTGCCACATGGCTGGGAGAGAAAGTGGCGTCAGCCGGCTGTGCATTTACGGCGGATACTGCGGAGGAGTTAAACAAAATCTTTCAGAACATCCAGAGCACGATCACACAGTCAAGATCCCTGACCGGAGTGCAGGTGACGGACATTATTGATGCGGAATTTGAGCTGACAGATGCCGAGATCCAACGTCTGAGAGCGGATGGCGCACAGGTAACGGTCAATGAGGATGGTACAACGACGATCAGCTGGCTTGATCAGGAAGTAAAGCCGAAGGAAAACGGCGCCTCCGGCTGGCAGAAAACAATCCATATCGTGGCAAAAGAATCCTGTCTGGGTGGAAATAATATGACTACAAATGTAAATCCGGATTCCTTTTTAAGTTTTGGCGGCACACAGCTGGAATTGCCGCAGCCGACCGTGAATGTGAGAATTGCGTATCAGATCACAGACACAACAGATACGATTTTCCTCGGGGAAAATCTGGAAAACTATGCAGATGATGCGGCAGTGCGCATGAAAGATGCGGACAGCGCCAGAATGTCACAGGTGTATCTGACGTTCTACACGGACAAAGGATGCCGTGAGGAGATCACGCAGGAAAACCTGAAAAAAGAGAGACCTAAACAGGACATCACGTATTACGCAAAAGCATTTCTGCCGGTGGAGGAAGCGACAGATGCTTCCAACGCAAACTCCACGTTAAACGGTGTGATCTATAAAAATGAGGCACAGGTGGAGGCAGCGCATGCGGACGGGGAAGCCTATGCAGGAAAATATGATGTGAAAGTGAAAACGGGAACGCTTACGATCACAAAGAAAATCAGTAAAAAAGATATCAGAGCGTGTGAGGGTGATCCGATCTTTACATTTAAGATCACCAATCAGACGACAGGCGATGTTTATTATAAGACGTTAAGGTTTGGAGAGAAAAGCGCAGAGAAGCAGAACACGACAACCGGAATGTTCAATGTGAAAGCGCAGACGACGCTGGAAGGACTTGCGCAGGGAATCTATAAAGTAGAGGAACTTGACACGATGGGCTTTACGTTAAAAGAGTTTACCGCAAACACAAACTGTGCGTCACAGATTGCCGGAAACAGCGCACAATTTGCAGTTGGTATCCGCAGCAGAGACGAGGCCTGCAGCTTTGACGCAGAGGACTTTGTCACAACAGCGGCAGATTCACACTTGCAGGCAGACTGTGTGAACGTCACAGCCAAAAACAATAAGACCAGAAGTGATGGAAAACTCACGGATACGGATGCTGTGAAAAATCAATTTGTGATCCATGAAAAAGCAAATAGCACGACAGATGTTGATAATAATTTCACAACAGATGTGCGCAAATAATCGGAGGCAGTGTGTATGAAAGAAATATGGAAAAAGAAAAAAATATTTGTGATTACAATTGCACTGATGGTTGGAATTATTGGAACAGCAGCAACATTTGCAATTATCACAGCAACAGCAGGAACGGTGACCAATACGTTTCAGGCGGCAAAAGTGGCGACTGAGATTGAGGAAGAGTTTGAGGGCAAAATCAAAGCAGGAAGCACCGTGAAAAAGAATCCGAGTGTAAAAAACACTGGAATTTCGGATGCATTTGTCCGGGTCAGGATCACAATCTCACCGGAACAGACAGAAGTGACGCTGTTAAACGGTACCTGGAACGGAACTGCTTTTTCGGAGAAAGGCAAGGCAGCGGACAGCATTGCGACCGAGCGTACGCTGTATGATCCTGACGGTGACGGGATCGGCTGGTATCAGGGCACGGACGGCTGGTTTTACTACAACAGTCCGGTTGCACCGGGGCAGAACACGGATAATTTATTTGATGCAGTAAAAATTGGAAATGTGACAAAAAATTTTGATATCACGGTTTATCAGGAGGCAGTGTTTGCCGGAAGTTATGAGGCAGGAGATAAAGCGGAGCTTCCGGTTTTGAAGGGATTTTTTGCAGAAGTAACCAAATAAGTCAGAAAGGCGCAAAAGAAAATGACAAGGAAAATTTGCAGTGTATTATCAATGGTGGTATTTCTCGGACTGCTTGTGATCGCAGGCTTTCTGTTTGTCCCGAAAATGCTTGGATATGATGAGTATGCGGTCCTGAGCGGCAGCATGGAACCCGGGATCCCGGTCGGGGCGATCGTCTATGATAAAAATTTTGCCGCGAGTGAGGCGAGGGAAGGAGCAGTCGTCACTTATCAGCTTCCGGCGGGAACGCTGGTGACGCACAGGATCATTTCGGTGGATAAGGAGGAACAGACCGTTGTCACACAGGGAGATGCCAATAATATTGCAGATGCAGCTCCTGTTGCATGGCAGCAGATCATCGGGGTGTATGCATTTCATATCCCGTATCTTGGATATATTTCCATTTATGCAAAGACACCGCTTGGTATTGCGGTGGTGTGCGGTGTTTTGATCGTGCTGATCCTCTTAAACTTCATCCCGGATATTTTAGAGGAGGATAAGAAGAAAAATTTAAATACGGAATGAAGAACAGTTGCTGAAATTTCTGATATATGACCGCCGTGTGACCATTGAGTGATAAAACAGTATCGTAACAAAACGGTTTCTGATAAGGCAGGAACCGCAAGTTGCAGAATGGAAAGTACATAAGAATGAAAAGATTATCATGAAATGAAAAAGGAGATCAGAAATTATGAAGAAAACAAAATTAATCACACTGCTTGGAGCAATCAGCCTGATCGGTGCAATCGGCGCAGGCAGCACATTTGCTTACCTGACGAGCACAACCGGAACTGTCACCAACACCTTTACCGTCGGAAATGTAAACTTTGATGATGATCCGCTGACAGGCGGTTTATCCGAGTCCAAAGTGGCAAGAGATGAAAACAGCAATCTGTATGTGGATGCTGATGGCACCGGAGAGTGGACGGTAAAAGAAAATAAGTACGAGGATCTGGTTGCAGGAGAAGTGGTATACAAAGATCCGACCGTACACATGGCAGATGATTCACAGGACGCATGGGTATTTGCGAAAATCGTGAATGAAAACCCGGAACTTACGATCACATATGCTTCTGACTGGGTAGATGTGACAGACGCTTATAAAACAGCACAGAACTTAAATAATATTGACTACAAAGTATATGCAAAAAAAGATGTGATTTCCAAATCCGCTCATTCTACCATCTTTGAAGAAGTAACGGTTGGAAACAATGTGACAGAGAATACCACATTTACCGATATTAAAGTTTCTGCATGTGCAGTTCAGGCAGCCGGCTTTGCAAATTACACAGACGCACTTGCACAGGTTTCTTTCAACTAAATAAAAGGTAAAACATCTGAGCAGACTTTTCATAGGGACTATGAGGTCTGCTCATTTTGTGGTACAATCTAAAACAGTGCAGATAGTTTTTTACGTGCACAGCAGAGTAAAGTGGGAGAGAAACGGGCATGAAACAAAATAAAAGCAGCCGGTCAACGGTTCTTCTTTTTCTTCTTGGCGCAGCGCTGATCGTGGCAGCACTCATTATGCTGGTGCCGGATCTTTTGAATTACAAACAGTCCAACGACACCTATGAGGCATTAAAGGAAAACTATATTTCAGAGAAAGCGGAGAATACGGAAGTGGCGGAGGAGACAGAGGGGGATGATTCGTGGTGGTATACAGATGTAGATGTGAAGCTGGAAGAACTTCAGCAGGTCAATGCGGATATTATCGGCTGGATACGGTTTGACAATCTGGAGCAGCTCAGTTATCCGGTTTTATATTCCGGGGATGATGAGAAGTATCTTCGCACGGATATTTACGGAAATCAGACGATTGCCGGATGTATTTTTATGGAGGGGATGAACACACCGGATTTTCAGGATTACCATACGATTTTATATGGACATAACATGAAAAACTTAAGCATGTTTGGCAGTCTGAAAAAATATAAAACAGAGGATTTTTATAAAGATCATCAGTTTTTTACAATCTATACATCAGAGTGTGCGTACCGTTATCAGATTTTTGCCTACTATGATGTGCCGGAAACCGACGAAGTTTACACGGTTGGCTTTGCACCGGATGAGACTTTTCAAAAATTTATTGATAAGATGAAGCAAAAGTCCTATGATGATACAGGAGTGAACGTGACGAAAGACGATCATATTATGACACTGTCGACCTGTTCCACCACGGGAAAACGTTTTGTAGTGCATGCAGTGCGCATCGGGGAACATGCGTTGGAGAAATAGAAAAGAACAACATAAGGAGAAAAACAATGAAAAGACCAGAAGAATTGAGTCATATGCTGACAGAGATGTACAATGATACGAAGGATGGAAAAATCCGCTGGAACCTCAGTGTGCAGACAACGGAAAATAATGAAGTATCCGAGAAACCGGTCGAAGTGGAGGATGGTGTTTCCTGGACGATCGATGAATGTTATGTTTCCTATTATTGCAAATATAAGGGACAGGATTTTCTGATGATCACCTATGAGATGATCAAAACCGCCGGAGATAAGGTACATACGACCAACATGATCTTCCTCCCACCGCTCGGAATCCGCGTGTTCCAGCTTCCAATGCTGTTGCCATATGCGATTCAGGCGTCCGGTGTGCTGGCAAATCAGATCCACAATCTGTGGGAATTACTGCTTGCGATGAAAAAGGCAGACCCGGAGAGTGTATTTATGGAAGTGTCAGCAGGAAAACTTGTGATCGAGGATGAAAAATAACCCTTGAGAGATTGATATCTATAAGCTTGTACAAATGGATAATATAAGGAAAAAGATGTTCGTGGATCTGGTTGTACCACAGAACATCTTTTTTGATGCAAAATCAGGTAAAATAAGAATATCCTTGAGAACATTTTTGAAGAGTTTTTCCGGAAATCCCAAAATAAGGGAAATAATCAATTGGAAATAATATACAATTTTGTCAAAAAGTATATGAAAATGTAAATAATGTTGAAACTTTATAAAAAAAGTGTTAAAATCATAACAAACACTGGTATGACCAGAAATAATAATTTTATAAGGGAGGAAACAATATGTTAAATCATGGACTGTTGTTTCAGGTTTACGGCGAGGGAGCTGCATGGCAGTTTCTTGGCTGGATTTTAGTTTTTACCTGTCTCGTACTTGCAAATGAATTTGCCAGACGTACAAAAGCCGGCGGAATGTTATGTTTCGTTGTTCTTCCAATCATTCTGACAGTTTACTTTATTGCAATTTACGTTTCAGCAGCAGCGGGGGCTGAATGGGCGCTCAATAACAATACATATGTACATATGACAAGCTGGTTCCACTATGCGAAGTTATATGCAGCTACAGCTGGATGTATTGGTTTTATGATGCTCAAATACAAATGGGGTGTTGGAAAAACACATTGGTTTAAGGCTTTCCCATTTGTCATCGTAGCAATCAACATTTTGATTGCAGTATGCAGCGATTTCGAATCTGCCATCAGAGGTGCACAAGCACTCGCAGAGACAGGAACAAGCTGGTGGTTATCATCTGAAGGCGTATGGTTATATGGTGGATGGTGGAACGTTCTCAACGGTCTTGCAGGTATTATCAATATCTTATGTATGACAGGCTGGTGGGGAATCTACACATCTAAGAAAAAAGATGATATGTTATGGCCGGATATGACATGGATGTTCATCTTAGCTTATGATGTATGGAACTTCCAGTATACTTACTTAAACCTTCCGACTCATTCCTGGTATTGTGGTGTTGCATTATTACTTGCACCTACATTTGCTGCAGCATTCTGGAACAAAGGTGGCTGGATTCAGAACCGTGCTAACACATTAGCATTATGGTGTATGTTTGCCCAGGTATTCCCATTATTCCAGGATCAGGGTAAATTCGCAGTTATCCCAAGACTTTACGCAGATGGATTCATGGATGCAGCTACACATCCAACAGCAGTAGATCCTACAGCACAGGGTGTGATCTCTGTTCTTTCAATTGTAGTCAACGTTGTTGTATTCGCTGCAATCATCAAACGTTCTGTGAAGTTAAAGAAGAATCCTTACAAAGATGAGATCTGGAAAGGCACAAAAGATTACGAAGAAGCTATGTCCCGTGCGGAATAATCAAAATCAGATCTATGATGAAAAAAGAGCACTGCATGGTGCATGAAAAAAGTCTGCTGGCAGGTAGCACCTGTCGGCAGACTTTTTTACTATAGAACAAAATAAAAAGCCATGTTTTATTTACACATCTCCGCAATATCATAAATCAGTTTTTTGGAATCTTCCCATCCAAGGCAAGGATCTGTGATAGATTTTCCATAAATATGATCGTGGATCTTCTGAGATCCTTCTTCAATATAACTCTCAATCATCACACCTTTTACCATGTTATGGATGTCTTGCGATAACTGACGGTTATGCATGACTTCCTTAACAATACGGATCTGTTCTTTGAACTGCTTGCCGGAATTGGAGTGGTTTGCATCAATAATGGCAGCCGGGTTCACAAGATCCATTTTGGCATACATATCACAGAGACGGATCAGATCTTCATAATGATAGTTCTGTGTGCTGTTTCCGTGTTTGCTTACGGCGCCGCGGAGTACAACGTGGGTTAATGGATTTCCAGTTGTCTCCACTTCATAGCCACGGTAAACAAAATGGTGTGGATGCTGGGCGGCATAAACAGAGTTTAACATAACGGAAAAGTCACCGCTGGTTGGATTTTTCATACCGGATGCAACATCAAAACCGCTGACGGTAAGACGGTGCTGCTGATCTTCAACAGAACGTGCACCAATCGCAACGTAGGAGAGCAGGTCTTCTACATATCCCCAGTTTTCCGGGTAAAGCATTTCGTCTGCACAGGTGAGACCGCTTTCTTCAATGGCACGGATGTGCATTTTGCGCATGGCGATCAGACCTTCCACCATATCCGGTGCTTTTTCAGGGTCAGGCTGGGATGCAATTCCTTTGTAGCCTTCACCTGTGGTACGTGGTTTGTTTGTATACACACGTGGGATGATGATCAGCTTGTCTTTGACATTTTCCTGAATGGAAGTGAGACGGCTGACATAATCGCATACAGAATCTTCGTTGTCTGCAGAACAAGGTCCGATGATGACAAGAAAACGGTTGTCAAGACCTTTGATCACATTGCTGATCTCTGCGTCACGCTGTTTTTTTAACTCCTGCAATTTCTCTGACAGAGGATATCTTTCTTGGATCTGGGCAGGAGAAGGTAATTCGTTTAAAAATGTGAAACTCATGTGAAACTCTCCTTTAGTAGATTATACTAACAGTCATTCTAATAGATTGTGAATAAATTGTCAAATTCACAGACGTTCCAATTTTTTATAGTCTCCATGAATACTATTTATATTGCATGCATTGAATATTAGAGTCTGGTGTTTTAAAATAGAAATGATCGTGGAACATAAATCAGGCAGAGTTTCGCAAATCCGGTTTAGGATGGATAGAAAAGGAGTGGCAGAGGCATATGGAGATTAAGGGAAAAACAATTGGAACAGGAAAACCACTTTTATGCGTTCCGGTTATGGAAAGCAATAAAGAAGAGATCATAGACGAATTACGGACACTTGCAAAAAGTGAAGCAGATGTCGTGGAATGGCGTATTGATGTTTTCGCGGATTACAAAAATTATAATGCAGTGCGCGAAGTGTTTGCGGCTGCGGCAGAGTGCATGAAAGAGAAGATTTTCTTATATACATTCCGAACCAAAAAACAGGGCGGCATGGGAGAACTCGCACCGGATGAACTGAACGACCTTCATGATCTTGCGGCAGAGTCCGGGTGCGTGGATCTGCTTGATCTGGAATTTTTTGAGGAGGAGCATCCGGCAAGAAAAATCAGAAAGCTTCATAAACAGGGTTTGAAAGTCATTGCCTCCCACCATGATTTTTATGAGACGCCGGACAGAGAAGTTATGAAGATGCTGTTAGAACAGATGTGTGCAGGAGGTGCAGATATTGTAAAACTTGCAGTTATGCCACAGAATATGGAGGATGTTTTAAAACTGTTATCTGTGACGTATGAGTTCAAGGAAGAGAATCCGGACACGCCGGTCATCACAATGTCCATGGGAAAGATGGGGATGATCAGCAGGCTGTGCGGCGAGAGTTTTGGCGCAGCGGTCACTTTTGCGGCACACAAAAAGGCGAGTGCACCCGGTCAGATGGAGATGCATGAGGTGGCTGATATTTTGGAGAGAATCCATAAAATCATGTAAAATGCGCTCATTCGTGCCAATAGGTTTTACAAATTTATGGAATTGTCTTGGCGCTTCATAATTACCAAATTATAAAATTATTATAAACACCGACAGATATCTTGACACAGATATTTGCCGGTGTTATTATTTAACGCGCTTAATACATAACAATGTTAACTAATAACGGGCGGTGAGTGAATTATGGATAAATTATATGAAGAACTTTTTCGGTCGATGAATCAATTCCGAAAGCTGAAGTTTTCCGAGATGTTTCCAGAAGTGTGTAAGACAGACTATTTTGTGCTGTGTACGATCATGGATAAAGGAGAGAACGGTCAGATTACGATTTCGGAACTGGCTGCGCGGGCGAAGATGCTGCCTCCGGCAATTTCCAGAACGTTAAAAGGGTTAGAGGAGCGTGGATACGTGGAGCGGAATGTCAACAAAAATGACAGGCGCAACACCTATGTGGAACTGACGGAAGCAGGAAGACAACTGACAGAGGAAGCCAGGCAGACAATGTCGGATTTTGGAAAGTCAGTGATGTCACAGGTGGATGAGGCAGATATGAAACGCCTGATTTCTTATTTGGATAACATTTATCATATTGCGGAAAAAGAGATTGAAGCTAGAAAAGGGCAAGGCAGAAGAAAGGAAAGGGAACATGAGTAAGATTTTTAAAAATATGATTCCATATTGGAAATCAATTGTGATTATCATTGCGTTACTCTTTGTGCAGGCATGGTGTGATCTGGCATTACCGTCTTATACCTCGGATATCATCGATGTCGGTATCCAGAACAATGGAGTGGAGCATATAGTGCCTGAGGCATTGACAGCGGAAGCATTTGAGACGGCAGAGTTGTTCATGACGGATGAGGAGGCAGATCTCTGGGAGAGTATCTATGAGCAAGACGGTGATATTTACCGGCTGCAGATGACATCTGAGTCAGAATTAAACGAGATTGATGATACACTGGCAGTTCCGCTCATTATGAATTATCAGATGAGTGTGATGGAAGACTCTGAAGTAAAAGAGCATGTTGCAAAACCGACCGGAGCAGATGCCGGTACTCTGGAAAAAGACACCTTACTTTCCATGAGAGACAGCATGGAAGAGACCATTGATACAATGGGAAGTTCCCTTGTGAAATCCATGGGCGCAGCCTATGCGGTATCCTGCGACAAAGCAGCCGGACTTGACGTGGAAAAGATTCAGAAAAACTACCTTGTCACAGCCGGACTGAAAATGGTCGGCATGGCGCTGATGATCGGAATCGTGACGGTTTTAGTAGGCTTCTTTGCCTCCCGTGTCGGTGCAGGCATCGGAAGAACGTTAAGAGAGAAAGTATTTAAACAGGTTGTTGGATTTTCCAATGCAGAGATGGATAAATTTTCCACCGCTTCCTTGATTACAAGAAGCACGAATGATATTCAGCAGATCCAGATGGTTTCAGTTATGCTGCTTCGTATGGTAGCGTATGCACCGATCCTTGGCGTGGGTGGTGTTTTAAAAGTCATGCAGACCGGAGCCGGAATGGGATGGATCATTGTCCTTGCAATCCTTGTGATCCTTGGTTATGTGATGGTATTGATGGCAGTCACTATGCCAAAGTTCCAGTTAATGCAGAAGTTAGTGGATAATATCAACCTGGTATCCAGAGAAATTTTGACCGGTCTTTCGGTTATCCGTGCATTCGGCAGGGAGAAAAAAGAGGAAGACCGTTTTGATGTGGCAAACAAGAATCTGACAAAAACAATGTTATTTACCAACCGTGTCATGACTTTTATGATGCCGGGAATGATGATGATCATGAATGTTCTTTCCGTTGGTATCGTTTGGGTGGGTGCCCACAAAATTGATGCAGGAACGATGCAGGTCGGCGCAATGACAGCGTTTATCACTTATGCGATGATGATCGTAATGTCATTCTTAATGCTCACGATGATGTCGATCATGCTTCCTCGTGCAGCCGTTGCAGCAGACCGTATCGATGAGGTTATTCAGACAGAATCCTCGATCCATGACGCAAAAGAGCCGGAAAAAGTGACAACACACAATGGAGTTGTGAAATTCTCCCATGTGAATTTCAAATATCCGGGTGCGGAGGAAGATGTGCTTCATGACATTGATTTTACAGCAGAACCGGGACAGACCACTGCGATCATTGGAAGCACCGGATGTGGCAAATCCACACTGGTCAATCTGATCCCGCGTTTATATGATGTGACAGACGGAAGTATCACACTCGACGGAAAAGATATCCGAAACATTACGATGTCTGATCTTCGTGACGAGATCGGTTTCGTTCCACAGAAAGGTGTATTATTTTCCGGAACGATCGCTTCGAATCTTCGTTTTGGAAAAGATGATGCGACAGACGAGGAGATTAAGAAAGCAGCAGAGATTGCACAGGCAACAGAGTTTATTGAGGCGAAGGATGACAAGTATGAGAGTGCGATCGCACAGGGCGGAAGCAATGTTTCCGGTGGACAAAAACAGCGTCTTGCGATTGCAAGGGCGATTGCAAAAGATCCGAAAATCTTTATTTTCGATGACAGTTTCTCTGCGCTCGATCTAAAGACTGATGCGGCGTTGCGGAAAGCGCTTGCTGAAAATGTAAAAGACAGAACGGTGATCATCGTGGCGCAGCGTATCAGCACCATTTTACATGCAGAGCAGATTCTGGTACTCGATGATGGAAAAATTGTCGGCAAGGGTACACATGAAGAACTGTTAAAATCATGCGAGGTTTACCAGCAGATTGCAAAATCACAGTTATCCGCGAAAGAACTTGGACTTGAGGAAAGTGAGGTGGCTTTGAATGAGTAGAGAACAGGAAGTTAAAACACATCAGCCACGGAGAAGAGGTTCGATGGGACATGGCATGCAGCCGGGTGAGAAACCGAAGGACTTCAAAAAATCCATTAAAAAGCTGATGAGTTATATCGGAAAATATAAAGTCGCAATTTTTGTTGTCATGTTTTTTGCAGCGTGTTCTACCATATTTAATGTTGCAGGACCGAAAATTTTAGGAAAAGCGACCACCGCATTATCGGAAGGTCTGATGGCGAAAATTCAGGGAACCGGAAGCATTGATTTTGGAAAGATCGGAAGCATTCTTTTGTTTGTGCTTGGTCTGTATCTGTGCAGTGCGGTTTTCAACTTTATCCAGGGATGGATCATGACCGGGATCACACAGAAAGTGTGCTACCAGCTCAGAAAAGAAATCTCGGAAAAAATCAACCGCATGCCGATGAAATATTTCGAGAGCCGCACTTACGGCGAAGTATTGTCCCGCATTACGAATGATGTAGATACGTTGGGACAGGGATTAAATCAGAGTATTACCACAATCATTACATCCGTTGCAACACTGATCGGCGTGCTTGTGATGATGCTCAGTATTTCGCCGCTTATGACACTTATTGCACTTGTGATCTTACCGATCTCCATGGGTCTGATCGGATTTGTGACAAAAAAATCACAGAAATATTTCCGTGCGCAGCAGGAGTATTTAGGACACATCAATGGACAGGTGGAAGAGGTATACGGTGGTCATCTCGTCATCAAGGCATTTAACCGCGAGAAAGATACGATTGAAGAGTTCGAGAAAACGAATGATATTCTCTATGATTCCGCATGGAAATCACAGTTTTTGTCCGGTATGATGCAGCCAATCATGATGTTTGTGGGAAACTTAGGTTATGCCTGTGTTGCCCTGACTGGTGGACTGCTTGCAATCCGTGGCACGATCACGATCGGTGATATCCAGGCGTTCATCCAGTATGTGAAAAATTTCACACAGCCGATCCAGCAGATCGCACAGGTGATCAATCAGGTACAGTCTATGTCTGCAGCATCCGAGCGTGTGTTTGAGTTTTTGGAGGAAGAGGAAGAAGAACAGATCGTAGAACATCCGGCGGACGTTTCAAAAATTACAGGTGCGGTGACATTCGATCATGTTCATTTTGGATACGATCCAGAACAGATCATCATCAATGATTTCAGTGCCAGCGTAAAACCGGGACAGAAAATTGCGATCGTAGGACCAACCGGAGCCGGAAAGACGACAATGGTAAAACTGCTTATGCGTTTCTACGACGTAAACAGTGGTGCAATCTGCCTCGACGGACAGAATATCAAGGATTTCAACCGCAGGGAACTGCGTGATGCATTCGGAATGGTATTGCAGGATACCTGGCTGTTCAAGGGAACAATCATGGAAAATATCCGGTACGGCCGACTTGACGCAACGGATGAGGAAGTGATCACGGCAGCGAAGGCAGCGAGAGCAGATCATTTCATCAAGACGCTGCCGGGTGGTTACCAGATGGAATTAAACGAGGATGCAAGCAATGTATCGCAGGGACAGAAACAGCTTCTGACCATTGCGCGAGCAATCCTTGCAGACAATAAGATCCTGATTTTAGATGAGGCAACTTCTTCGGTAGATACAAGAACCGAGATTGAGATCCAGAAGGCAATGGATAACCTGATGAAGGGAAGAACCAGCTTTGTCATTGCACACAGACTTTCCACGATTCGTGACGCAGATTTGATTCTTGTCATGAAGGATGGAGATATCATTGAGCAGGGAAGACATGAGGAACTTCTCACAGCAGGAGGTTTCTATGCGAACCTTTATAATTCCCAGTTTGAGGATGTTGTAGCTTAATTTTTATGCGTTTCCGCAAAACAGGCACGCACGATTGCATCATCTCCATACTTATCACGGATTTTATCGATGGCAGAATTTAATTTGGACAACCGCTCAAACTTATCCTGATCGAAAAGATTATATTGCTCATAGTTCTCGTCGGTTGCTTTGCTCGTAGAGACGCCAAGCAGCCGGATGGGAGCGTGATCCCAGCCCTGGTCAAATGCATTGCAGGCTGCCTCATAAATCTTTTCGGTCACGTTGGTGGCAGAGGGCAGGGATAACTGCCTGCAGCGGTGATGAAATTCATTGTCCACAATCTGAACCTGCACCACACTAATGTAGGCTTTATCATAACGGATGCGCGCACCCACAGTCTCACAGAGAGATAACAGAATGTGGTGCGCGTTTTCTGTATCTGTGACATCGTAAGGCAGTGTGACAGAGTTGCCGTACCCTTTGTTGGCAGGAGATTCTGCAGTCACGGCAGAGGAGGAGATCCCATTGGCGGATTCCCACAGATAATCGCCCTGGGATTTAAAATTAGAGAGTAACATCTGGCGGTCTGCTTTTGCAAGTGCGCCGATGGTTGTGATTCCAAGAGAGCGCAGTCTTTTTGCAGTGGTTTTTCCACAGCCGTATAACGATTCCACCGGGAGCGGCCAGAACTTTGTCGCCATCTCTTCCGGAAAAAGAGTATGCACACGGTTTGGCTTCTCAAAATCAGATGCCATCTTTGCTAAAAGCTTATTTGTAGAGATACCGATATTGACGGTAAAGCCAAGCTCCTTATAAATCCGGTCTTTTAATTTTGTTGCGAAAGCAATGGGATCGCCGTAGAGTTTTTCCGTTCCGGTCATATCGCAGAAAGCCTCATCAATACTGCACTGTTCGATCACCGGGGCAACCTCTTCTAAAATTTCGATAAACTTTCGGGAGGAAGCAGCGTACAGTTCATGATCCGGCGGAACAACGACAAGTTCCGGGCATTTTTGTCTGGCATGGGATAATGGTTCGCCGGTCATAATGCCGTATTTCTTCGCAGAAGGAGATTTTGCAAGGACCACTCCGTGGCGCATCTTTTCATCGCCGCCGATTACGGCGTTGATGGTTCTTAAATCCAGTGCATCCGGGTTATCACGCAGGCGTTTCGCCGATTCCCAGCTCAAAAAGGCAGAGTTCACATCGACATGAAAAATGAGAGAGTGCATACAGATTCCTCCTGGTATCATAATGGTTTGTGCGAAACGCGTTCTACATTATGTACGAGTTTCGAGTTTTACATTACATCAATTATAGCAAACTTGAGGAAATCTGTAAACTAAAAACGAATATATGTTCGGATGTCATAACCCATACCAAACCTGTGTGTTGTGACACATAAAATTCACCGAATCGGGCATGATAGTAGCGAATAAGATGATTTTTGAGAGGTTTCAATATGTATATGATATGAGGGAATGCAATCAAAAGAGAAGGAGACACTGTGGAGCCGCCGGTTCTTAGAAGTCAGATTCTGCGTTTTATTCTGATTTATCAGAAATAAAATGCAGGATGTGAGTTCTTAGTACCGCTGCGAGCGACACGTAGCGGGAGCGTGTCTCCGAAAGTTTGATTGCATTCCCTCATATTTCAGTGCGTAGATTTACCTCTCAAAAATTATCGTAAACATTATAAACAACGATAAGGTGATTTTATTATGGTAAATATTCGAAAAGCCGCCATGATCGGCTGTGGATTTGTAGGTTCGTCCTCTGCGTTTGCATTAATGCAGAGCGGCATTTTTTCCGAGATGGTAATGATTGATGTAAACAGGGAAAAAGCGGAAGGTGAGGCGATGGATATCGCACATGGACTTCCGTTTGCAAGGCCGATCCGGCTGTATGCCGGAACTTACGATGACATTGTCGATGCGGCAATCATTATCATTACGGCGGGGGCAAATCAGAAGCCGGACGAGACGAGGCTTGATCTCATCCACAAAAATGTGGAAATTTATAAAACAATCATCCCGGAAATCGCAAAGCGAAACTGCGAGGGCATGCTTCTTATCGTTTCAAATCCGGTGGATATTCTCACTTACACAGCGTTAAAACTGTCCGGTTTCCCGGAGAACAGAGTGCTTGGTTCTGGAACGGTGCTTGACACGGCAAGATTAAAATATCTGATCGGGGAACATTTGAAGGTCGACAACCGCAGTGTGCATGCGTTTATCATCGGTGAACACGGGGACAGCGAGCTGGCAGCTTGGTCAAATGCAAACGTTTCCGGTGTGCGGCTCGATGCGTTCTGTGAGATGCGCGGACATTATTTTCACGAGGAATCCGAGGATAAAATTTATGAGGAAGTGAAAAACAGTGCCTATGAGATCATTCAGAGAAAACAGGCAACTTACTACGGAATTGCGATGGCGGTAAAAAGAATCTGCGAGTGTATCATAAGAAACGAGCAGTCCATTCTCCCAGTGTCTTCCATGATGCACGGAATTTATGGTATGGAAGATGTGGTCATCAGTATGCCTGCAATCGTCGGAAAAGATGGTGTGGAGGCAGTTGTGCCGATCGAACTCGATGAGGAGGAACAGGAGCAGTTAAAAAAATCAGCCACGCTTTTAAAAGAATTAAACACTATGATAAAAACCGAACATGGTGTAAAATGAGTGTCGGAAGTTTTCGATAACATGCTTTAAAGACAGGTGTTTCACATGAAGATAAAAATTTTTGCACTGACACATAAAAAATTTGAAGTACCACAAGATAAAATGTACCAGCCGCTTCAGGTGGGCAGGGAGGAAAAAGAGGATCTTGGTTACCTCTGTGACAACACGGGAGACAACATTTCTGCGGAAAACTGTTATTACAGTGAACTGACCGGATTGTATTGGATATGGAAAAATGTACACACATATAAATATGTAGGAACCTGTCACTACAGAAGGTATCTTTTGAATGAGCAGGAAAAAATTTTTACAGAGGCAGAGTATCTGGAGCTTTTAAAGGACTATGATCTGATCACGACCAAAAGGGTGGTGCTGAACAACTCCTATCATTATGGTTTTGCGACAAATCATAATATTCATGCTCTCGATATGACAGGAGAGGTGATAAAAGAACTCTACCCGGAATATTACGATACATTTGTACAGCTCGAGAACGGAACGGAAACGTATTTTGGCAATATGATCGTCACATCGAAAAAATGGTTTGATACATACTGTGAATGGCTGTTTCACATTTTTTTTGAGGTGCAGAAGCGGATCTGTCTGGAAAATGGAGAGGACGATTATCACAAACGGGTGTTTGGATTTATTTCCGAGTTCCTGCTGCTTGTGTGGGTGCGCGTAAATCATCTGAAGGTTTATGAGTGCAAAGTGGGCATGTTAGGAGAAAAGGCAGAGACACGCGAGATGAAAGAACAGCTTGCGAGTTACTTCTTTTCTATGGATGTTTTTGGTGCAAAAACGTATTTTGTGGAAATGTTAAAAAAGCGGCCGGATGTTCTGATGGAGGCATCCGACATCACAGGCGAGCTGAAACTTTCCATGCAGATCATTGCAACCATGGATCAGGAATTACAACGGACGGGGCATTGCTATCTGAGAAAAGAAAACCGTTTTCGGGAACTTATCACTTTATTTACGAAAAAGATTTGAATGCATAAAAATCTCTTGAAATTTACACTTTTATCTGCTATGATAAATAGGCTGTTTGTGAAACAGATAAGAGAGAATATGCGGCTGTAGTTTAATGGATAAAACATCGGACTCCGACTCCGACGCTGCGGGTTCGATTCCCGCCAGGCGCAGTAAAAAGATGTCAGTAGTGGCATCTTTTTTTGCTCTGAAATAAAATATTAAGAATTGGAAAAGCCTGCCATTCGTTGACAATAAACAGAGATAATGCTATTATGTAAAATGTTTGTTAGAGTAACTTTTTGTAATCAGAATGTATGAAATAATATTTTTTTATAATAGATAGCACAGACAAATTCGGGTCTGTGACAGAAAGGTTTGGTAAAAATGGCTTCAACGAATCAGGATAATAAAGATAATAAATCAAATAACATAGATATTCAGAAAATGGTAGAATTTGTAAAAAAGAATGCAAGATATTTTGTGGCAGGTGCACTGTTTGTTGTGATTTTACTTATTTTAGTGAAATTCACGGGAAATGGAACCGGAAATGCAAACAACAATAACGTGGCAGTTACTGAGACGGTTGTGACAGAAGAAGCATATGAGGAAAATGCAATCCCGGCAGTCAACGAGTTGATCAACAACTACTTTACAGCTTATGCATCAGGAGATCTTGTTACATTACAGACATTGGCAACACCAATCACACAGAATGAACAGAGTTATATTACGCTGATCAGTCAGTACATTGAGCAGTATCAGGACATTAACTGCTATACAAAGTCCGGGCTTGACAGCAATTCTTATATGGTAAATGTCAGCCTGAATGTGAAGTTTATGGGAGTGGAAACACCTGCACCGGGGCTTTATTTCTTCTATGTCAGAACAAATGACGATGGAAGTCTTTACATTGATAATCTTTACAGTGAGTACAACCTGTCCAGACAGGAGAGTGCGTTGGATACAAGCATCCGCAACCTTATCACGAACTTCTACAACAGCGATGATGTCATTGAATTACAGAATGATATCCAGCAGAAATACGAAGCTGCATTGTCAACAGACGAGAACCTGTTGAATCTCTGTGCAACGACTATTCCAAATGCAATTACTGAGTGGCGTAATACCATTGTGGCAGACGCAACAGAGAGTACAGAAGAAGTGCCTGCAACGGAAGAGGTTCCTGCAACAGAGACTCCTGCTGAGGAGACTCCGACAGACGAAATTCCAGCGGAAGAAACGCCGGCAGAACAGACAACAGAAACTGTATATACAATAGACAAGGTAAATGTCCGGTCAGGTGCAGATACCTCAGCAGACAAGCTTGGCTCTGTTGAAAAAGGAACGGCACTTACCAGAACCGGTACAGAAGGAGACTGGAGTATTGTCGATTACAACGGTACAACAGGTTATATTAAGAGTGAATTTTTATCAGCAGAAGCACCGGAGAATGCTTCTGAGACAGCGGCATCAGAAGCATTGACAGAGGGCACAACGATCATGCTCTCCAACACAACAAACATCCGGTCTTCCATGAGCGAGACAGCAGACAAAGTCGGAGTTGCCTATGCCGGAGAGAAGGTAACGGTTGTGATGAGTTATGCAGAAGGCTGGACAAAAGTAACCTGGAAGAATAAGACAGGTTATATCAAGACCGATTTATTAAAATAAAAAAGTAACAGAATGCTACGGAGGCTTCCAGCAAATTGAAGTCTCCGTTTTTGTAGTTATTTGAAGCTGTACAAAATAGAATCATATGGAATAATGACAGGAAAAGGAAAAGTATGGAAGAAAACGGAATCCGTATCAATAAATTTTTGAGCGAAGCAGGGGTATGTTCCAGACGCGAGGCAGACCATCAGGTAGAACTTGGAAATATTACCATTGATGGAAAAGTTGCGGAAACAGGCGCAAGAGTGCTGCCGGGACAGACGGTTTTGTTTCAGGGAAAGAAAGTTTCAAAAGAAGAGGAAATGATCTTAATTGCGTTCCACAAACCGGTTGGCATTGTCTGTACCGCAGAAAAGCGCGAAAAAAACAATGTGATCGATTATATTAATTACCCGAAGCGCATCTATCCGGTCGGACGTCTGGATAAAGATTCAGAAGGGCTGCTGTTACTGACGAATAACGGTGATATTGTCAATAAAATGATGCGCTCCGGGAATATGCATGAAAAAGAGTACATTGTTACAGTCAACAGACCAGTCACCGAGAGTTTTATCCATGGTCTGGCAAACGGAGTGCCGCTTGCTGAACTGAATACAATGACCAGAAAATGTCATGTAAAACAGATTGGAAAGAAACAGTTTAAGATTATTTTGACACAGGGACTAAACCGCCAGATCAGACGGATGTGTGAATATTTCGGTTATCGTGTGGAGAAACTTGTTCGTACAAGAATCATGAATATTGAACTTGGAGACCTGCCGGTTGGAACATACAGGGATGTTACACCGGAGGAGTACAGACAGCTTTTATCATTAATTAAAGATTCCTCCAATGAGACGGTCATCCCGAAGAAATATTCCAAAAGTGAGCGTATGAAAGAAAAATCAAAAAAGTAGAAATGGATGAAGAAAATGTCAGCAGAAGAGAGAATTGCCGAGTTAAAGAAAACACTCGAATATCATATTGACCGCTATTATAATCAGGACAGTCCTGAGATTTCAGATTATGAATACGACATGATGATGCAGGAGCTGAAGGGTCTGGAAAAAGAGCACCCGGAGCTTGTCACGCCGGATTCTCCGACACAGCGTGTTGGTGGAACAGCAAAAAGAGAAGCGGGTGTGCTTGTGCGCCACAATGTTCCGATGTTAAGTCTTCAGGATGTTTTTTCCAAAGAGGAAGTATTTAACTTCGTGGAGGAAATGCAGAAACAGTTAGATCATCCGGAATTTGTTGTGGAGTATAAAATTGACGGACTTTCCATGTCACTGCGTTATGAGAACGGAGAATTAATACTGGCGGAAACCAGAGGGGATGGAATTAATTTCGGTGAGGATGTCACCGCGAATGCGAAAGTGATCAAAGACGTAAAACAAAAGTTAAAGGACAAACCGGAGTATCTGGAGATCCGCGGTGAAGTATACATGAAAAACGCTGCATTTGAAAAGGTAAATGAGACACAGGAGCTTCTTGGAAAAAAAGTGTTTGCCAATCCAAGAAACTGTGCAGCGGGAACACTCCGCCAGTTAGACAGCAAGGTGACGAAAGAGCGGGATCTTTCCATGTTTATTTTCAATATCCAGCAGGTGCGTGGCATGGAGTTTGCAACTCATACCGAAGGATATGAATTTTTGAAAAAGCAGGGGATCCATGTCATAGACGATTACAAAGTCTGCAAGACCGCAGAGGAAGTGTGGGATGCGATCACGGCAATTGGTGAAAACCGCGGAAATCTGGCATATGATATTGACGGCGCTGTGGTGAAGATCAATCGTTTTTCTGACCGTGAGCAGTTGGGAGAAACATCCAAAGTACCGCGCTGGGCAATCGCATACAAATATCCACCGGAGGAGAAAGAGTCCAGACTATTAAATATTGAACTTTCGGTAGGAAGAACCGGAAGAATCACACCGACAGCTGTGTTTGAGCCGGTGCGCCTCTGCGGAACTTCTGTTTCCAGGGCAACTTTGCACAATCAGGATTTTATTGATGATCTGGATATCGGAATTGGAGATACAATTGTAGTTTATAAGTCGGGGGAGATCATTCCGAAGATCAAGGAAGTGAAGAAAGAGAAAAGACCTTCTGACTGGAAACGGTTTGTGATCCCGGATGTCTGCCCTGTTTGCGGTGCAAAGACAGAGAGGGAGAAAGACACTGCGGATATTAAGTGTACATCACCAAACTGTCCGGCACAGTTAGAACGCCATATTATCAACTTTGTAGGGCGTGACGCAATGGACATCAAAGGTTTTGGTACAGTTTATATTGAAGAACTTGTCCGTTTAGGGTATATTAATAATGTCGCTGATGTTTTTGTACTAAAGACACATCGCGATGAATTGATCGATCAGGGAATTATCGGAAAAGAAAAAAATACGGATAAGCTTTTGGATGCAATCGAGAAATCAAAAGAGAATGATGCCTATAAGCTTCTCACCGGACTTGGGATTCCGAATGTGGGAAAGGCAGCTGCAAAAGCGATCATGAAGTATTTTAAAGATATGGATCATTTAAAGGAAGCTTCCGTTGAGCAGCTCACAGAGGTCAACGATATAGGAGAAGTGAGTGCGCTTTGTATCCGGAATTTCTTTACAGATGAAAAAAATATTGAAATTTTAGACCGCTTGAAAGAGTATGGAGTGAATATGCAGGCGGAAGAGACAGAAACGGTGGAATCTGTTCTGACAGGAAAGACAGTTGTAGTAACAGGAACACTGCCGACATTAGGACGAAAAGAAGCGTCTGAGCTGATCGAAAAATATGGTGGAAAGGCTTCCGGTTCCGTCTCAAAAAAAACAGATTACGTGCTTGCGGGAGAAAATGCAGGAAGCAAGCTGACCAAAGCACAGGAACTTGGAATTCCTGTTATTTCAGAAGAACAGTTGAAAGAAATGCTTGGAATTTAGTTTTCACTGTACTGGAAGATGTAGCAGGACATACTGTCGAAAATAGGAGAGCGATTCTGATCGCGAGGAAGGGTTTGTAAGAAGATATGCCAATTAAGACACAGAGTGATTTGCCGGCAAAGGAAATATTGGAAAAGGAAAATATATTTGTTATGGACGAAAATCGTGCGACACATCAGGATATCAGAGCAATCAATATTGCAATCTTAAACCTGATGCCGTTAAAGGAAGATACGGAGCTTCAGCTTTTACGCTCGCTTTCAAACACACCGTTACAGGTAGATGTGACGTTTGTAGCAGTGTCTTCCCATGAGTCAAAAAACACATCAATGAGTCATCTGAATAAGTTTTATGAGACTTTTGCAGACATTAAAAATCGTTATTTTGATGGTCTGATCATTACCGGAGCACCGGTGGAACAGATGGAATATGAAGAGGTGGATTACTGGAAGGAAATGTGCGAGATCTTTGAGTGGAGCAAGACACATGCCACGTCTACCTTACATCTCTGCTGGGGTGCGCAGGCAGGGCTCTATTATCATTACGGTTTGAAGAAATATCTGCTTCCGGAGAAAAAATTCGGTGTGTATGAGCATCATGTGATGAACCGTAAAGTACCGCTTGTCCGAGGCTTTGATGACTATTTTATGGCACCGCATTCGAGACATACTGAAGTGCGTGCAGAGGATATCCGTGCCGTGAAGGAACTGACGATTTTAGCAGAATCAGAGGAAGCCGGCGTGTTCCTTGCCATTGCAGATGAGGGACGTAAAATTTTTGTGATGGGACATCCGGAATATGACCGGGTTACCCTCGACAAGGAGTACAAACGTGATAAGGATAAAGGTCTGGACATCAAAATGCCTGTCAATTATTATCCGAATGATGATGACACACAGAAACCGAGACTGCAGTGGAGATCACATGGAAACATTCTCTATTCAAACTGGCTGAACTATTACGTGTATCAGACGACACCGTTCCAGTTCATTAATACAGATGAGATTGTGGGAAAATAATTCAACCACAAAGAACTTTTGCAAAATCGTAAAAAAATAGGGTATACACAGTTCAATTAAGATTGGTGTATACCCTATAACTTTTATAACATTTGTGCGTTCCATTTTAATTTATCCTTGCTTGGGACAATTTTATTTTCAAATTGCTTACCGATAGCTTTTAAAGCACTGTCCTTAGATCCATATATGCGTTTTCTGTGGATTTGAATACCTTTACCGTAACATTGAGTTATCTTCTATATTAAGTGAAGAACAGGACGCATTTGATAATATGCCAGAAGGATTACAGAGCAGCTATAGAGGAATGTGTTCTGAAGATGCAATTGATAATATGGAAGAAGCGAGTGAGAAACTTGACGAAGTAATTGAGTTGTTGGGTGATATTGTGTAAAATTAACGAAAAATGCTTGAAAAATGTCGGGTTAAGCCGTATAATATAGGTGTTTGAGGATTTCGGACTCATACA
>ENA-UEPG01000549-UEPG01000549.1-human-gut-metagenome-genome-assembly--contig:-NODE-549-length-36502-cov-4.136033_pt1 | contig 36502 bp, 27 predicted proteins | sample MGYA00242893_ERZ507902 | MGnify/ENA primary metagenome ERZ507902 (study PRJEB26167, sample SAMN06115491) | human gut metagenome | host: Homo sapiens | place: China:Gansu | collected 2015-04-23 | study...
ATAAATAATAAACAAAAGATATATAAAATATATCAGTCGAATTTGCGGTCGGCGAACAGTTTTTGAACCCGATCCGCCGCACCGGGCATTCTCCGGAATTTACCACGAATTTCGAAGTCCATGTATGTTGCCGTTTGGACCCCGGCCCGTCATCGTCACCGAAGTGGTACTTGGCCTTTTACTGATAATAGGTATTTAGATCCGGGTGGTATCTTTGGTAGTACAACACGCAAAATACAGAAGAAAATGTTATCTTTGTATTTACGAGTATAAGAAAAATAAAGAAGAGTGCCAATTGTTGCATCGCTTACATTTTGTAACCAAGTGTGAGAATCTAAAAAATAATTGTGTACATTTGCAAAAGACTAACTTCAATGCCCCATGGATACACCGATCAATGCCCCGCTTAGAAAACTCCCGATAGGGATACAGAGTTTTGAGAAACTGCGCTCCGAAAATTTCCTTTATGTAGATAAGACCGCATTGATTTATCGGCTGGCTCAAGCAGGCAATCCCTGTTTCCTGAGCCGTCCCCGCCGCTTTGGCAAAAGCCTGTTGCTTTCTTCTTTCGAGGCGTACTTTCAAGGTAAGAAGGAACTCTTCCGCGGATTGGCTATCGAGAAATTGGAAAAAGAGTGGCTACAATATCCCGTGCTGCATCTCAGCCTCAATGCGGAGAAGTATGACAGTCGTGAGGGGCTGATCGATATACTTGAGCGGCAGTTGCGGCAGTGGGAAGAGTTATACCGGACGGGAGGGGAAGGCATTACGCACTCCGGACGTTTCATGACCGTCATCCGGCGCGCCTGCGAACAGACGGGGCGCCGCGTGGTGGTGCTTATTGACGAATATGACAAACCCTTGCTGCGTTCGTTCGACAGTCAGGAGTTGCAACACGACTTCAGGGAGACGCTGACCGCTTTCTATACTGTGCTCAAAGATGCCGACCCTTGGTTGCAGTTCGTCTTCATCACCGGAGTGACCAAGTTCGCGCAAATGGGTATTTTCAGTAATCTGAACCAACTGAACGATATCAGTTTCGACCTCGACTATAACACCCTTTGCGGCATGACCCGTGCGGAGATAGAAGCTACCTTCTCTCCAGAATTGGAAGCCCTGGCAGTGAAAAGTAATGCGACCTGCCGGCAGGTGATGGATCGGCTGACTCGCCAATATGACGGATACCGGTTCACCAAAGACGAGGAATTCACCTCCATGTACAATCCCTTCAGTGTGTTGAGTGCCTTGCAGAAGCGTTCGTATGGTAATTACTGGTTTGCCAGCGGCACGCCCACCTTCCTGGTGGAGATGCTGCAGAAGACCGATTTCGACTTGAGGGAGATGGAGGGTATTGAGGTGAATGAGGCTTCGCTGAGCGATGACCGCGCGGATATAAACAATCCGATACCCATGATTTATCAGAGCGGATATCTGACGATTAAGGACTACGACGAGCGCTTCCGGATGTACACGCTGGGGTTCCCCAACGAGGAGGTGAAATATGGTTTCCTCAACTTCGTCAGTCCCTTCTACACTCCTATAGCCCAGACAGACACCTCGTTCTATATCGGCAAGTTCATCCGCGAGTTGGAGAGCGGTGATGTGGACGCTTTCCTCACGCGCCTGCGCTGCTTCTTTGCCGGTATCCCCTACGACCTGAACGACCGCACGGAGCGGCATTATCAGACGGTGTTCTACCTCGTCTTCCAGCTTATGGGGCAGTTTACGGAGACGGAGGTCCGGAGTGCCCGGGGGCGTGCCGATGCGGTGGTGAAGACACCGGACTACATCTACGTGTTTGAGTTCAAGCTGAACGACAGTGCCGAGGCTGCCTTGAGGCAGATTGATGAAAAGGGATATCTGCTGCCCTATCAGGCGGACGGACGGAAAGTAGTGAAGGTGGGTGTAGCCTTCGAGAAGGAGGAACGGAATATTGGAGAGTGGGTGATAGGAGAATGATGCGTTCTTATGATTCCTCTTCAAGGAAACATACACACTGACACAAAGCAGTCAGGATGGATGCTATGTGCGAGACGATGGATCCGTGACGAAGCACAATAGCTCTGGGAGAGTCTTCGTGCTCGCTGGTGATTTCGGCAAGTCGGATGGCAGAGTAATCTGTGTGCATCTTTCATCCTGGATAAATCATAGAGAGTGTTTTTAGTTTAGTCTCTATGTATACGGCTTTCATCCTCCTCTTTCTCTCTTAAAATACCCCAGTATCGTGCAAGGCGACAGTTTGTGGCGGTCGTGATAGCGTGATTCGAACTCGTAGCGGGTGCAGAGCCAGCGGCAGAAGCAGCGATAAGTGATGCGCAGGTTCAGGCGCCTTTGCAGATCTTCGTAAAACATGGAGATCCGGGTAAAAAAGTCGTTTATCTGCTTTTGGGGGATTTTTCGTTTCCGGGGGGCTTGTGGTGAGGCAGCCTCTTCCTCCTTGGCTATCAGGTACCGCAGCACACGGATGTCTTTTTTTACCGTTTCTTCTTGTTCGTGCAGTCTTTGTTGTTTCTCTTCCTTCTTTCTTAGTGACTCTTTCAGGTCTTGAATGCTCTTTTTCATCTTACTTTGAGGTTTGCATGGGATGGCTGGATGCCAATGTTTGTTAAAATGACGTTAGGATCGGCAAAGATATACAAAAAGAGTATAGCATATCGTCCCGGGGATTGTTCTGCAAAGTCTCTTTAGATGTTTTTTGTAAAGATATAGATTCGGTTATCCGACTATTTACACAATTTATATTTAAAGATGATTTGTAAACTAAAAACAAGGAATAAGATGAATGAAACATTAACAGTATTTATGATTTCGGAGATTGAAAGGCTCCGTGAAGAGGGACGTGAACCGGCCCGGCGTATCTACCATAATATGCTGCGTACGCTCAGGGAGAGTGCAGGAAAAGAGGAGATCGGATTTGAAGAGGTGACTCCGGTGTTTCTGGGCAAGTATGAACATTGGCTGCTGGGCAAGCGGTTGAGCTGGAACACGGTATCGACTTATATGCGTGCCCTGCGTGCGGGCTACAACCGGGGGATGAAGGGGCGTCCGGGATATGTGACCGGGCTTTTCGATAAGGTATACACCGGTACGCGCTCCGACGTGAAGCGTGCCGTGGATGCCCGCACGGTGGGGCGTATGATCCGCATGTCGGGGTGTCCGGATGAATCGGCCTCGGCGAAGGCTGTGGACTGGTTTGTGCTGATGTTTATGCTGCGGGGCATCCCGTTTGTCGATCTGGCACACCTGCGCAGGAGCAATCTTGACAAGGGGGTGCTGACCTACTGCCGGCATAAGACGGGGCAGGAGGTCAGCATTACCGTGCCCCGTGAGGCGATGGACATCATCAACCGGAGGATGGCGGAGAACGATCATCCGAGCTACCTGCTGCCCATCCTGGGACAACCCCGTACCGGGAAACGTCGGCAGGAGAAGGTGCTGACTCCTTATCAGGAATATCAATGTGAACTGCGCAACCTGAACCGCCGGCTGGAACGGGTGTCGGTGGATTTGAGATTGGGCGGCAGGCTCAGTTCATACACCGCGCGTCACACGTGGGCCACGATTGCCTTTCATCAGGAGACGCCCGTGGGAGTGATCAGCCGTGGGCTGGGACACTCTTCGGTGAAAGTTACGGAAACTTACCTGAAACCTTTCGGTGATAAGGAAGTAGACCGGACAAACAGGAAGATACTCAACTATGTGCTGAATGCGGTTTGAAGGTAGAATGGATTGAAGGTATTACGCTTATAATCAGTAGAGTAGGTGGTCTGTTACTTTGTAGGTAACGGCATCGCTTTATTGCTGCAAAATTGGACATTATTTTTCACACAAACAAATAAAAAGGCAAGTTTTTCAATAAAAAGATAATTAATTTTAAAAAAGATGCATGCTTAGCATTAGTTTTCCCTATTTTCTCTTAAAAAAGCAATAAGAAGGGTTGTCCACGTTGGTGTAATTTAACGTGGATGAACATTTTATTGCCATCATCGGATGCCTTTTATTGTTTAAATCTAATTATTCGGTTTAGAACGCTGTCTGTTTCAGATATTTGTTAAATGCCGTTACCTACAAAGTAACGGTCTTCACAAACAAAACAAAAAGTTATGCTTACAATTTTAACCCAGGAGGCTATCAGGGTGCTTCGTTACATCTATTACCGTGATGCCGGCATATCTTGTCCTCCTGATTCTTCCGATTGCGTTTTCCGGAATGTTTCTGTCCTCCTTCCCTTGTTGGAGCGTGGAGGGCTGATTCGCTGTATATGCCCGGAATCTCCCGATAGTCCCGTTTCTTATGAACTGTGCAAGCCTTTGGGCTCCATCGACCTGCTGTCCTTGTTGCTGATCCTGCACGAGGGGGTGTGTCCGGTTTCTCCGGATGTCGACGAGCAGCGTGTCTATGGCCGTTATGGGTCGGTGGCCTCCCGTATGGGGGTTGTCAACCAGATGATGCGCAGCATATTCAGCGAAATCCATTTGACAGAACTTTGTTTGTAAACCGTTTTTTAGAGATTGCCGCCATGAACAGAATTTTACTGCTGCTCGGATATATCCTTTTGCTCTCCGCACCGGTCTGCGGTCGGGGTGTCGGCACACGTGCGGTTTCGGACTGCGATTCGTTGCACACGTTCCGTTTTGTACAGGGGCGTGACGTTCTGTATGCCGACTATCAAGGCAACAATCACGAGCTGAAACGCCTGTTTGCCGCCGTCTCTTCTTTCCGTGGCCCTATCGCCGACGGGAAGATGCGTATCTATGTAGACGGTCATTGCACTTCGGGCGGGAGCGTACACGACAATCTTTGGCTGGCCTATGTGCGTAGCAGCCGTGTGAAGTCCGAACTGATCACCCGCAAGGGCATGAAAGAGGAGTATTTCGTGACTCACAACCATGCCGTTTGCTATCCCGGCGAAGAGCGCGACGTGGTGATTGTCTGCCTGCGCGAGCCTGCGGGTGCGGATACTTTATCCGCCGCCCGCCGCAACTATGGCATGTATGCCTCCCGATATCCGCTTTTGCCTCCTGCGGTCCCATCTGCTCCGGACAACCGCCCGTGCCCGCCCCCCATTCTTTTTGTACCGGTCGGTCCGGCCGGTCATCCCGGTACGGTTGCGGGGTCGGGAGCAGAAAATCCGCGTCGGATGGTCTTCTCCCTGAAGACGAACCTTGCCGACTGGTCGGGGCTGACGGCGGAAGGCCGCCTGGGAGCTTTCAGGCCCAACCTGGCGCTGGAGCTTCACTTTGCCCGCCGTTGGTCTGTGATGGCCTCTGCGGCGTATTCAGACTGGAAAGGCGGGCGCGATCACCGTTTCTGGGGCGTCTCCGGCTACAGCCTCGAGCCCCGTTTGTGGCTGAAAGGTGACGGGCGTTACCGCTGGTTCTATCTGGGTGTCTACGGTCAGTCGGGCGATTTCGATTACCGTCCCTCGCCCGCAGGCGATACGGACGCCACAGGCAGAAGCCGCACCGGACGTTACCGGCATGCGGGACTCTCCGCAGGCGTGTATGTCCCCCTGTCCCGTCATTGGGGCATCGAGGCGGGAGTGCGCGGGGGATACCTCCATTCGTCCGCCAAGGCTTATGATAACGAACCTCCCCATGCATACTATCACCATCCGGCCTCCTTCGTCCGTTGGGGCCTGACGGGGATCAACCTGGGGCTGGGATATAGGTTTTAGAAATACAATGGGAATATGATACTCAAACTGAAATACATACTGAAAGCTGCCTTTCTTTCCCAGCTTCTCTTCTCGTGTACGGAGCGCTCGCTCGAACCGCGTCCGGAACCGGAGCCGGTTCCCATCCGTCTCTTTACGGGTATCCGTACCCGTGCGACGGTGGACGTTTTCGGCGATACCCCGGTGTGTGTCGCTTACGGTGTACGTACGGGACAGTACGACGGGAGCTGGGACGGCATTGCCACGGACAACGAGATCCGCCTGATGCCCGAACGCTACTATCCGTCGGACGGCTCGGCGCTCTATCTGCGGGGATACTATCCTCCGGCACCGCTGACGGCTGACGGGCGGCTGACTTACCGCCTGACGGGAGAAGAAGACCTGATGCTGACGGGCGAACAGAACGGATCGCTTTCCGCTCCTTTCGGGGAGTCCGACAGCCAATCGCTCCTGTATCGGCACTTGCTGACGCAACTGATCTTTACACTCACGGTAGAGGCCGAAGATACCGGGGCGCTCCGCGTGCGGTCGCTCCATCTGAACGGACTGACGGACGAGGTGACCCTCTCCCTGGCCGAAGAGTCGCTCTTGCCGGGTGAGCGCACGGTGAGCGTGCCCGTTTATGAAGCGGGCGAAGAGGCGGAGGGCCTTCCGTTTGACGGCAACAAGCTGACGCTGCCGGGCTATGTGCTGGTGCAGCCTTCCGCTACGCTGACCATCGACCTGGTGCTTTCGGTAGATGATGACCGGACACACGACCGCGAATACCGTGCCCTTCCCGTACGGTTCGAAGGCGGGGAGGGGGAAGGCGGAACGGCTTATACCGTCCGGGTGGAACTTCCCGATCCCGTCATTCCCGATCCGGTGGAGATTGTAGCTGTCGCTACGGTCGGACGGTGGCAGGAGGGTGACTCCGGCAGTGGGGAACTGGTGGACAATCGGTCTGCCGAAACAGAACAATAAACATATTTATTAACTATAAAACTTTTAGAAAACAATGAAAACGAAACTAAGTGTGGCGGCTATGGCCCTTTTGCTGGCAAGCTGCTCAAGCAATGACAATGACCTTTTGCCCGAGAATCCGGTGAACGCGACTCCTATCCAAGTGTCGCAAAGCGTGCAGGGCATGGTGAAGACCCGCGCGGCGGTGGGCGTAGGCAGTGATGTGACGGCTACGGTGCTGGTGGCTGACGGTAGCAGTAACAATGCTGACGCCGCTGATTGGGCTAATTTTTCTCCGGTGCTTGCCAATGAAGTGACGGAAGACGGCGGACAGAACAAACTGACAACCCGTGCCACGGTTTCCACCGCCTCTTTCAAGGCGGGTTCTAAGGCCACGGTGTCACTCAACCCGATTCTTTATTACCATACGACTGCCAGCACGAAGTCTTGGCTGGCGGCTGTGGCTCCTGCGGGAACGGTTAGCGGTACAACGGTGACGATTCCCCAAACAGACGGGGAGCAGGACGTGATGCTCGCCGACGCGGCGGCGGCCGGTAGCAGCAGTAGTAAACAGAGCCCTGAACTTACGTTCAAACACCTGACCACCCAGCTCAACTTTGAGATGAAGGTCACCGCTCAAAATGGTGGCGAATGGGCCGGACAGACCATCAGCTTAAAGAAAATCAGCGTGCAGAAAGCGCAGGTGCCCGCAGAGGTCAATGTAGCTCCGACTTCGGGTGAGGCCGGTGTGAGCAAGTGGACGGATGCCGCTATGATGAATGTGGGCGGTATTTCCAGTGTGGCGCTGGGCGCAGACGCTGTGCGGGTAGGTAATCCGTTGATGATCCAGGCTTCGGGCCAAGTCGTGATCGATGCGGTGATCTCTGTGGGAGGCACTGATATCACTTTCAGTAATGTGACAATCAAAAAGCAGGATAATACAACAGACCTGTCTACCGAGGCCGGTAAGTCACACCTGATCACCCTGAACGTGACCGAGCCTCTGACTCCGGCGGATGCTACGAAGATGACCGTAACCGCCACTGTAACCGACTGGGTAGCGGGTGATGCCGGCCATGCCGATCTGAACTGATTCACATAAAATGTCTGCCATGATCATGAAACGCCATATTTCGCTTTTTGTCTTTTTCTGCCTGCCGGGAGTTTTCCTGGCAGGTTGCTCCGACGCGGACCGTTCCTCGCTGATGGGTGAGGAGGAGGTTCCGGTGGAGCTTTCCGCTCTGGAGGGCGATGTATCGTCGAGGGCGGCGGTCTCGGCAGGCAGCAAGCCTCAGGCGGAGTTTGAGGCCGCCATGGTATTTTCCCGAACCGGGGGAGACTACACCACTCCGGTGGTTGCCGCCGAAGAGGGTGTCTGGAAAGGAACTGTCGGGACCAACGGTGAAGTCAGTTGGAGCAATGCCGGTAAGGCAGCGCCCATTTATCCCCGTTGGGGAGCTTGGCTCTATCTGGTAAGCTACGCCCCCTATGCCGAGCCGGATAAGGCCGCTTCGGGCAGTGGAACGGGCACTTATGCCGGTACGGTTTCCTTTGTACTCACAGGGCAGACCGATCTGCTTTACGCTTCTCAGATACAGGGAAACCGCTGGGCGGACGGGCACTTTCCTTCACTGGTGTTCGACCATCAATTGACGCAACTCTCTTTTCAAGCGAAGAAGACGCTTCAAAACGGGGTGTCGGTATGGGTGAAGAGTATCACGGTGAAGGAGGCGAAACCGCTTGCTTCGTTGAAGCTGGCTACGGGAGAGGTGACATTCTCCACCACAACCGAACATCCCCAAGGACTGACGGTGGATCTTACGCAGAACGGAACCAACGGAGCCGGGCAAGGAACGGAAGTGACCGGCCAGACTCCGGTATCTGTGGGGCAACTTTTACTCCCTCCGTTGGAAGCCGGCGGAAGCAACGGCAATGGAGGCGGAAGCAACACGTATACGCTGAAAGTAGAAACATCAATAGGTACATTCGATAATGTGTCGCTTACGTTCGGTGATTCCAACGCAAGCGGGAAAAATCCGTTGCAGGCGGGCATGTCACATGTAGTGACGCTGAACATCGGCGACCATGAACTGGGAATCACTTCGGTAACGGTGCAGGCGTGGGCTTCGGTGACTGTTGACGGCACTCTGGATGCGGATTAGATACATGAATTTAAAAAAAGATAAAACGAACATGATGATTAACCAAACGAAATATCATTGGCTTATGGCTCTTCCGGCATTGCTGTTGGCTGTCGGATGCAGTGAAAGCATCTTGCCCGAAGGACAGGATACCGGGGTGGCGGAATTGCAGGTGTCGCCACAGGTGGTGTTGACACGCGGCGCGATAGATGCTGCGGATGCATCGGCTGTAGGGAAGGCATTAGGAAGCATCGCGGTGTATGCCAACAGCAAAACGACGAATAAGACAACGAATAACTATGGGTTGTACACTTACAACTCTTCGGCATGGGGCAACAGCGCGACCGATAAAATCTATCTTTCGGCGGAAGAGGCTACGATCTATGCGCATTATCCGGCGTATCAACCGGGTAGTAATGGTGAATTTCAGAGTAGCGGTACTGCGCTGAAGGCTACCAATTCAAGTGGTGAATACACGGAAAGTTCCACGATCAGTATCTCTGTATTTCCGGGGAAGAGCGGAGACGCTAACGCCAAGATCGACTTTCAATCCACTGACAATTCGGAGAGTAACTCCTCCGGTAGCGCTAAGATCCTCGCAGCCTCCGGAGAGGTGGACTATATGTATGCCGATCAGAGTACTGCGGTGAAAGCCAGCTATAAAAAGGATGATACGAGTAAAACCGGAAAGGTGACGCTCGCCATGAAGCATGCCCTTGCGATGGTCAGCTTCCGGGTATATGCGGATCATACCTATAAAAATATCGGTGCATTTTCCAAACTGGTATTAGCCAATAAAAGTGGAAATACAACATTAAATAATGGAGCTAGCCCTACCATGAAAATTAAGGATGGTACGATCACTCTAGGTAGCTCTCCGGCGGCAGTGACCTATACACGTGATATAGCAAACTATACGTTGTCCAAAGCAACGGCTGACACGGATCAGGCCAGAGCCACCGCTAAAAATAACGCCATGAAAGCCAGTATCCTCGTCCTGCCTGAAAACACGGCCGATAAGTCGACCGTGGAAGCTACGCTGACGATTGACAACCAGGATTATAAAGTCGCCCTGCCTGGTAGCAACAGTGCATGGAAGGCCGGAGAGAATTACCTGTACACCGTCAAGCTCAGTGGCTCCGAACTCGTCATTTCGAGTGTGACCGTGACACAATGGACAACGGTTGCGTCAAGCACAGATCTGAATATAAAGTGATAGAAGAAAAACTCAACAAGATAATAGATGAAGAACGTATTCATTCTTTTGCTCCTTGGGACCGCATCCCTGTTTTGCATAGCCTGTTCCGGTGAGAACTCCGTTCTCACCGACGGCGATGCCGTCCTCTTGCAGCCCGGTGTTCATGCCGGTGCCACGCTCGCCTCCACCCGTAGCATGATCAACGATGTTGGTACGGGTGCAGACCGGATCAGCACCATTGGCATCTACCTCGCCGCTGCGGACGGCAGTCTCTATCCGGGCAGCAACGCCGGGGGAGCGACCTTCACGAAAGCGGCCTCCGGTATCAATTGGACGAGCAATCCTTCTACCTACGTCAGCCTCGCAAAAGCGACGGTCTATGCCTGGGCACCCGCCACGACAGCCTTGAAGAGCGATGGCGGCAGTGGTAAGGGCAGTAGCAGTACTGTCTTGCCTGCTCTCCCCGTCAGCGTGCCTGCCGGGCAAAACTTCGACGGAGGAAATACCTACGACTGCTCTACCACCGATTATCTTTACGGTTCCGGCAGCGCTACCGTAGGTTCGACTACGGCGGTTACCGCCAACAGCCTGTCTGCTTCGCCGACCCTCTATCTGCAACACGCCTTGTCGCAAGTCGTGTTCCGCATTCAGAACGCGAACGACCGCACCCCGGATCCGACATACGATTATGTAAAGAAGATTAAGCTTACGGCAGCGGGCGGCGCTACTCCTTTCTACTGTACGACTGCTTCCGGATCCGGATCGGCCGGCACGATGTCCCTGACGGATGGCGCTTTGTCCGGACTGGACGCGGTGGGTGAAATCTCTTTTACCCCATCGGCCCGTCCGCAACAGGTCGGCACCTCGGGCCCCGTTACAGTGGCCTACGGGTTGGTGGCTCCGAAGGCTGAGGCAGCTTCGGGCACGCAGGTGACGTTGACGCTGACACTGGGTGAACAAAGCTCGGACGCTACCGAACGGGATCTTACCCTCTCGACCGATGCCTTCAACCCGGCATGGCAGAAAGGATACCGCTACGTCTATACCTTGACGCTCGGCGAACGGGGAATCAGTCTGCAACCTGTCGATATAAAAGGGTGGACGGAAGTTTCCGGGGGGAGTAATGACGTAGATCCCGGCTGGCAATGAAACAAATGATTCAGAATGACAAATGACAAATGATTCAGAATGAATGATTCAGTATGAAAACAGATAGATTATACCAAACGGTTTTAGGCTGCCTGCTGCTTACCGCAGGCTGTTCGGACAATGCGCTGACCCCTTCGTTGCCCGAAGGGACTCCGCTTACGGTGTCCGCCGCGATCTGCGCTTCCGGTGAAGGCCGGGAGTCTGAGACCCGGGCGGCCGTGGCAGCCGGGACCCGTGCCGTGGCAGCCGACAACGGTTACGACCGCAGCACCTTTGCCGCAGATGACAAAATCCGTATCATCCGCTCGCGGAACGGTTCGTCATCCACTCCGGTGGACTACACCTTGAACGCCGCTTCTTCCGGCAGCAGTACGGGCGAGTGGAAACCTTCGGTGACGGGTACGGAGCTGCTCGTTGAGTCCGGTGCCACCTACCAGGCGAGTTACCCTATCGAATACTCGGGTATACGTGCCGACCAGCGAAAGGCGGGAGGTGAGGACTACCGCCTGAGTAATTTGCTGGAGACCCCTGAGAAGGTGACGATCGGCCGTGACGGAACACTCTCCTTTACAGGCGAAAGCGCCTTTGTGCACAAAGGCGTGAAGCTGACCCTGAAATTTTCGGGAAAGCATACACTGTCCAAGGATTTTACGAGTATGACCGTAACCGGGAAGGGGCTTTACTCCGGAGGAGCAAGCAAGGATGAAACCGTCTACCTGTATCACCCCGGCGGTACAGGCGATGCGAAATATACCTGGCATGGCATTATCGCCCCGCTTACTTCCCAGCAGTCGATACGGGTATCGGTGACGGATGCTAACGGAGTGGTCTATGACGTCACCCTCACTTGCGCAAGGGCGGCGAACAGCCACTACACCTATACGCTCACCCTGAAAAATAATGTGTTGGTTCCCACCGGTCAGGAGATCAAAGAGTGGCAAAGCGGGGATTCGTATACAGGAACCTTAAGTTGATGTAACTTAGTTTGATGTAATATTAGTTGATGTAATATTAGTTTGATGTAACCCCATGAAAAAGAAAAAGAATAGAATCCTATCGGTATCCGGGGCGGCTCTCTGCCTGTTCTTCCCGGTTCTGCTGGCCGCCTGCTCGCAAGAGGATGCTTTGCCCCGTCCGTTGGAAGTATCGGCGGAGGTGGGGAATCCCGCTACCCGTGCGACGGATGCGCATGCCGATGATTATGATAAAAGAGAATTTGTAGCGGGTGATGTCATCCGGATTACGGATGGCACGAATACTGCCGACTACCAACGGGTGGTCACCGGCACAACCGGCACCTGGCAACCCGCAAGCGGACAAACAGCGCTCACCACTACCGGTAATGGTAGTGAAACGTTTACGGCTTCGTATCCTACGGCGTTTACCCGGATTCTAACCGATCAGAGCACAGCCACCAATTTCTGGCAAAGCAACCGGCTGACGGCTAAAGGAGTACTCGATGGCAATAAGGCTACGTTCTCGTTCGCTCCGGCAGCGGCGAAGGTGACCCTGGTGGTGAAGTATGGAAATAGTGATAGTGACAAGAAGCTTCCCGGTACGGCAAGTCTGACGGGTACGGGGATTGCCACCGATGTCTCTACATCGGAGACGATCAACGCCTATAGCGCCTCGGTAGCGGGAACTTCCGCTCAGCAGCATACGTATGTGGCCATTGTCAAGCCCGGCTCCCGAACGTTTGTGATCAAGGTGCAGGCCGGCGACACCGGTGAAACGGAGAAGAGCTACACCGAGAAGGCGGCCCATACCTTGAAAGCCGGATACAACTACCAGTATAACTTTACGTCCACCAATGAATTGATCCTGAACGGTATCACCGTAGAACGATTCGTAGAGACAACGGAGACAGACGCGGGAAACGCCACTTAATGAAAAACAGATACGAAAACGGATACGAAAACATATATGAACCTACAAAAATACAATCGAATGAAGAAGCCGGCGAATCGCCTCTACATGGCGCTTGCCCTCGGAGCGGGGATATGCCTGACGGCTTCATGCGCCTCGGACGACGGATTCGCCGCCGATGAAGGCGCGCTGGAATTGCAGCGGATCGAAGTGGAGGGAGAGGAGAGCGTCACCCGTGCGGAAGCAACCGCTATCACCGAGGTGGACGTGTATGCCACCACTACCGCATCAGCTACCAGTCCACATGCGGCGTATGGAGACAATCCACTGATGAAGTTCTCCTTGAAAGAAGGAGTCTGGACTCCGGACAAGCAGACGATCATGAACAACACTTCGGGTGATGCCTTGCTGTACGCCTATTATCCTCCCGCAGCCATCCAAGCGTCCGGTGACGGTGAACATACGACGGCGGTGAACCTTCCGTCGTCATTGACTGATTTTCTCGCTACCGGGCAGGCCGATTATCTCTACGGTGTGGGTACGGATAAGTCGGAGACAGTCCCCGTCACGGCAACACTTTCCTCGAGAACCGTCAGCTTCAAGATGAAGCATGCGTTGGCCAAAGTCAGTTTCCGTATCGTGAAGTCGGCTTCGGCCACCGAAGCGCTAAAGCTGATACAGGTGGATGTGCTGAGCGGAACCAACCGTCTGCGGACAGGCATCGGGACGATGAACCTGAAAAGCGGATTGCTGAACAGTCTGTCGGATATTTCGACACTGACACTGGCGCAGGCGAGTGGCGTGGAGTTGAAGCTGAAAGAAAACCAGAAAGGACCGAACGTGACCTGCCTCGTGGCGCCGATGGCGAAAGAAGAAACGGTGCTCTCGTTCCGGCTCAAGGTATGTGTGGACGGAGAAGCTGCCGCGAAAGCGCATGCGTTTGAAACCCAATCGGTGACAGCGCAGTGGGAGGCGGGAAAGCATTATGTCTATCTGATTACGGTGGACAAAATGGGAGGTAAGCTGAGCTCGGTACAGATAGAGGACTGGAAGAACGATGCGAACCAGAACACGAGTATCGGGATTTAGTGGAAAACGATCCACTCCGTGTTACTCTGTGTACTCTGTGGTGAACTAAAACAAGAAACGATGAATAAAAGACTGAAACTTTGGATAGGGTGTTGCCTTTGCTTGCTGGGAGCGCCGGGACTGACAGGATGTTCGGAACAGGCTCCCGGGGAACCCGGCACGGAGGAGGGAGATCCGGTATCGCTCCGCTTCTCTCTTTACCGGGCGGAGGCGGACGAGGCTTCGACCCGTGCCGATGCGGCAACGGATATGGAGGATGGAAAGACTTTCTGTATCTATGCTTTCCCCGCAGGTGCGTCTACCACGACGACGGAACCGCTGGATCATAAAGTATATACGGTAAAGGGTGGAGTGGCTACGGGCGAACTCTATCTGTATCGCGGAACGTACGACCTTTACCTGGTATCGTACAACTCTTCGACGGAAGTGCCCGAACTGAAAACGGACGGTACGATTCAGGTGTCGAACGGAAAAGACTTTATGTACACCAGCCTGAAAGGGATCGTGGTGCAACCCAACCAAACGGGAGAAAACATGATGGACGTAGTGCTGCCGGCTCCCTTTAAACGCTTGGGAGCACAGATTAAAGTGAGTGTGGCGGCAAAAAGTGGAACCCATCCGGTTACTCCTACCAGCTTGGTGGTGAACTCCTTCAAGATGGGAGGACTCCGGGCGTCGTTGCCTTACACGTTGGGCAGTACTGCCTGGGGGACGGTGGTGAATGAAACATTTGCCACTACTCAGGCCTTCACCGGATTCACATATAATACGACAGGGCAAACAGTTACCATTCCACGAGTAAGTACGCCGGTTGTGGTGCTTCCGGTAGACGGATCGGCCATGATTTCTTTTGATGTGAACCTGACGGTAGGTTACAAAGATAATGGGGATAAGACATTGACCGAGACTTATCCGGCGGAGATCCAGAAGGTGTTGCTGCCGGGCATGACCTATACGTTCGACTTCACACTGACGTTCTATGGCATACTCGACCCCGCCGACTTGACGTTGGCGATAGGCGAATATGAATCGACCGTAACGCTCGATTCGGATGAAATGGGAAAATAACCGGCATATTCATATACAATTATCATATTTAGAATCAGATCAAAACAGAATGGCAAAAAGACAATACATACGACGATGGACGGGCAAATGGGCGCTCGGTTGCCTGCTGGCGGTTTCCGGCTTGCTGGCAGGATGCAGCGAGGAATCCGTAGAGACTTCCGAGGAGCTTCGATTAGTTCTGAAACTGCCTCCGGAGCTGACGGTGGATACGCGCGGAGAGATTAACAATATTCCTGTTAACACGATCTGGGTGCTGCAATACGTCACCGAGAGCGGAGTGTCAAAGCTGAAGCAGAAAGCTTTTTTTGGTACGATTGGAAATCCGGGAAGCAATCAGACGATTGAGGTCAACACCAAGAATGATGATGTTGTTTTCGCCCAGGCGGAGAGTCGCTTCTATGTCATTGCCAATGTGGACCAGTCGTTCCTGAGCAGCTTCACCGGAACCGAAGCGGAACTGAAGGCGAAAACGGTGGCCTTTTCCGGTTATAGGAACAAGCCGTCCCTGTTGACATCGGGGCCGCTGGAATATACGCCCGATCTCAAGAAACCGGGTGTGATACCGCTGGTGGTTCCCTTGCGGCGGGCTTACGCCACGATTTCCTTGTCCTGGAAGAAAATGGGAGATCTGGCAGACCCAAAGAATCCGAGTAACCTTGTCGTCAAGTCCGTCTCCCTCTACAATGTACCCGCACACATGGCGCTCTATACGCGGGGAGGCGGAAGTATTAAAGATAAGTATCCTGCGGATAAGGATGGTTCTACGGCTATCACATCCACAACCGGAACAGAGATCACTACTAATTGGGCTTCGTCTTCTTCTTTCGAATTCTATATGCCGGAAAACTTACGGGGAATGGGGACAGCCGCCTCGTTTATGGAAAAGAGCATTCCGGCTAAAGGGCCGGACGGAACATTGGACTATTGTACGTACATCAAGCTGTCGGGTGAATATAAGTATGCAGGAGCATCGGCGCCTATCGGCGTGAACTATCTCCTGCATTTGGGCGGTAACCTGATGACTGACTACAACATCCGCAGAGATTACCTTTATAACCTCACCGTCAATATCAGTGGCGCCAACAGCGCCGATGTGCGTGTGACGATCACGGACGGCAACGTAGTGATGTTTGATGCTGTGGAGGTGCTTCCGGTGAACAATGTAGTTTTCAAATAAAAGACAGAAATGAACTTGATTCACCACAGATTACACGGATTTTCACAGATTAATACTGGATCTTCACAGATTAACACCGAATCTTTGATTCGATTAAACTTGATTATCAGTGAAATATAAATAATTAATCGGAATATAAATAATTAATCAGTGAAAATCTGTGTAATCTGTGGTGAACTTAAAACAAACATACCAATATGAAACATACTTCTAAAAAACTGTGGAAGCTACCGGTGCTTGTCTGCCTATTGGGCATGGCGGCTTGTGAAGAGCGGGCGGATGTCGTGCCGGTCGATGCCGACACGAAGCCCGTGGAGGTATCCCTGTGTTTCGGCTTTGCCGATGAAGAGGACGGGTATAACCTTTCTGCCTCTGCCGACACACGGGGGAGTGATTCCGGGCAGGACGGTGCGTTCACTGCCCGGCCGGTGCCTGCCGTGCGGACCCGTACAACGGAACCGGGTCATCCGGATGCGCTGTACCAGTTCTATTTGATGCAATATAAGGCTGACGGGACGCTGATGGGCAGTGTGCAATCCAAAGAGCAGATCACTGCGGGAACGGATTTCTCTACCCTGGTGACATTGACACCGGCCACGAACTGCCAGTTGGTAGTGATTGTCCGCGGGAAAGGAAATACGACCCCGAGTATCGGCGGCAGCCTCGCCACTGTGCAACAACAGGTGATGGACGCCGATCTTTTCAAAAAGACGATTCCCGCCGAAGGTTTTACGCAGGATGATATCAACAAGATGCCTTATATGCTCCATCTGCCGTGCGTGAACGTGACGAGCGATGGTAAACTTCAAAGTCCGGACGGGAGCTATGACGCCCGTCTGCTGCTCAGGCGGCTGGCAACACGGCTGACGGTGAACTGGGAAATAGATGCTGCGCTGAAAAACGCGGGCTATGCCCTGAAAGAGGTGAAGCTTTGCCAGGTTCCCGCAGCCTTCCGGTTGCTTGCATCACCGGTGGAGACGCAGTGGGGTATGACCTATCCGTCCGAAGTAGTTGAGTTTATCGATTACTATCGGCTGACGAATGCCTCAGAGTTGGCGGCGGGAAAGAAGACCGTGTGGATACCTGCCAACGTGCGCGGCACTTCGGCGAAGGCCACTTCACCTTATTACCGTACAAAAGAGAATGCCCCCACCGCCGCATCGTATGTAGAACTGGTGGTGGACAATGCCGTCAAGAAAGAACGGCTCTATTATCGTGCTTACTTGGGCGGACAGGAATCAACGGACTTCAACCTCTATGAAAACAAGGATTACACGTGGAAACTTTCCGTCAAATCGACGGCTTACCAGACGGATAAACGCATTCAACTGCTGGACCAAAGTCCGGTGCAAAGCACCAATCTGGTGGAGACATCCAACTGCTTCATGATGAAACCCGGTACGAATATCTGTTTTAATCCGTATAAGCATGAAGCGAAGATGGATGGTTACAATGTTCCGCTGAGTGGTTGGAATACACATCTGACGGATGGTTCGACGCTGGCCGATAACAAAAAAATAACGGATGTTAAGTTGGTCTGGCAGACGAAAGACGATGCTACGTCGGGCGATTTGGTGATGGGGTATGCCATCAGTGGAGACGACCATTCGAATCTGGCGCGTATCACTGACGGAGGTGATTTGCAAAAAGCCCGTATCCACGTCAAAGTGCCGGTGAGCAAAGGAGGAAATGCCTTGATTGCCGCCTATTCCGGCAGTAAAATAGTATGGAGCTGGCATCTCTGGATAACCGATTATGTACCGCAGGGGATTACTTCCTCTGTCACTTATGCCCAGGCACAACAGATGACACAGAACGGAAGCGTGCATCAATATGCCACTACGGCTTTCAAAGGCGGTGGAACGCATGTCGGGAAGGTGATTATGGACCGAAACCTGTGCGCGACTGCCGGAGGATTTCCCGGTGAGAATGCTTCATTGCTGGAATTTGCAAGGCGGATAGGCTATTTGTACTATTGGGGACGCAAGGATCCGTTCTTGGGGTCGACAGACGGAACGGCGAATGAACTCAATGTTATTTATGATGGAGAAGGACGAGGGGTACAACTGGGAAAGGTCGCTTACTCCAATATTACATTAGTAAATGGCAATACGCTGCAATATGTCATTGAACATCCCGACCATATTATAACAGGTTCGAGCAGCGATCAGAACCAAAGCAAATGCTCTTGGTATAGTTTGAATGAAACTACTGCGGACTATCAGTATTTGTATAATAACTCTAAAACTCTTTATGACCCTTGTCCGGCAGGATGGAAGATTCCCCATCAAACAGTGTATAATGGCTGGGGCAAGAGCCAGGCATATTGGTTTAATGTGAATGGAACGTTTGTGGAAAATGGTAGTACACACGATCGGGGTGGACGTCTGTATAATGTATCCGGTGGGAATGGTGTGCCCTCTCCTCGTACAGAAGATAATACAGCCTGGTTTCCGGTTACGGCATACCGATCCTTTAGCGATGGAAAATTGATATTTAATGGAAGTGCAGCCGGATACGAAGGAACGAATACGATAGCAAAGAATGGCAATAATTACCGGATATATTATACAAAAATAGCAGCAGGAGAATTGAGTACTCCGAATAATGCTTGGGGAATGATCGGTGAGCCTTATCCGTTTCGATGTGTACAAGAATAATAATGATATGAAACAGACTTGGAAGAATAAATGGTTAATGCTCTTGGGAGGCATGACGCTTCTTGGAGGGTTGAGTGGATGTGAAGATCGTCCGGAGGGTACTGTTCCTTTTCCTGAAGGTGAAGAGGTGACGGTATCGCTGGTCTTCGGCTTTGCCGAAGATTCAAATAATGAAGCGCCTCAACGGCTCGCCTCAACGGCTCGCCTCAACGGCTCGCCTCAACGGCTCGCCTCAACGGCTCGCCTCAACGGCTCGCCGTTAAAAACAGGTGCTGCCGCTTTTGATGTAACTCAGGCAGTGGACGCAGTTACCCGTAGCGTCCCGGCCGTTCCCGATAAGCTGTATAATCTGGAGATACTTCAATACGATGGAAACGGGAATTATAAGACTGGTAAAAGTTATGGTGACGTAAACCTCGGCACCCACCTGGATGTGACGCTGAATGTGATGAATGACTGTCAATTGCTGGTGGTGGCACGTGGAAATGGGGGTGCGGTAGGAAGTTTGGTTAATAAGAATCTGGATGGTACAGAGGGTGTAAAGAGTGTGGAGGTAAGCTCTGAGGTAATCAATCAGATCGATCCTTCGACAGCAGACGCTATCGACGCCATGCCTTATGTGCTCCATCTGGAGCATGTAAACGTGGTGACGGGAACTGACGGTAAGGCTGTCATTCAGAGTCCGGAGGTCAGTTATGATACCCGCCTGTTGCTGAAACGCCTGGCTGCACGACTGACGGTGAACTGGAATTACAACGTGAGCGGTTATGAACTGAAACAGGTCCTGTTGCAGAGCGTCCCGTTGAACTATACACTGGTTCCCACAGCAGACTCGAATGGCACTTATCCCTCTATTCTGGACCAGTTTCATACAGTAGAGATCGATATGAGTAAAGGCAATTCTTATTCTTGCTGGATCCCGGCCAATGTACGCGGCGAATCTCCTGCGGCAAACTCCGATCTGCAACGCACGAAAGCGAACGCGCCGAAGGGAAGCTCTTTTCTGAACTTTGTAGCCGTGAATACCACGGATCCCAAAAAGAAACTGGATTATCGTGTGTACATCGGCGGGAAAACGTCCTCGGATTTCAGCCTGAACAATAATACGGAGTACAGCTATGCAGTGAGTTTTAGCCATACGGGTATCCCGACGAATGACAAACGTGTGACCTACATCGATCCCGTGCCCGCTTCGGAGAACAATGACAATCCGGTTCCGACGGCCAATTGCTTTATGGTGGCTCCCGGTGGAGGTTTCTGCTTCGACCCGTTGGCTTATCAGAGTGACGGAACAGAGAAAACGAATGAAACCTTGAAGGGCTGGTGCCAAGGGGGAGGCATCGTTAAGGTGAAACTTCTCTGGCAGACGAAAGAGGACGGGGACATCGGCGAGCCGGTGATGGGTATCGTCAACTCTGCTGAGGACCATACGAACATTGTAGACATCAAGCGTACGGACGGAAAGGCAGTGGGACAGAATCCCGTTACCGATAAGGGGCAATGCCGCATTTATTGCCGGGTGGCTCCGGGCACGACGGGTGGCAGCGGTGTGATTGCGGCTTATGATAGTAGTGATAACATACTGTGGAGCTGGCATGTGTGGGTGACGGATTATCATCCGGACGCTACGGGTAATGTGGATGTGCAGGAACCGTTGACTAAAAGAAAACTGAAGTTTACGTATGGCAACCATCCGGATCAACGGCCGATGATGGACCGTAATCTGGGGGCTATGGCAGGATATACAGGAGTTCCTCCTTCGGATGTAGAGAAGTTTAAAACACATGGTTTTCATTATCAGTGGGGGAGAAAAGACCCGTATCCGAGTAGTTATTCGAACAAACCTATAACAGAGGTTACGCTTCCTTCTCCGATAGAGGAACCGATAGTGGGAATTATGAGTTTATATAGGCCGGATGGAGTGAAGTTTTTACCTTTCGATCCGGGAGTAGACGCTACGGCAACTTATCGTACAGCTTATCAGAATCCGTTGAACATATATAAGCAGAAGGATGTGCATAAATGGATAACTGATCGGGACAATGCATATATAAATGCCTGGAACAGTCCCAAAACGGTTCATGATCCGTGTCCTGCAGGATGGCGTGTAGCACAGATAGAAAATTATCTTTCATTGTTTAGTAATGCGGATCAGGCAGTGAAAGGGGAAGGACAGGGTGCAAATGTGCAAAATTCAAACACTCTGGGTAAAGATGGAGGAATGGTGCTTGCATATGATAAAAATAAACAAAAGACAACATATGTTAGATTCACGGGGTATTACTACTTGAATACTCAATTTTACTACATTGGAACCGCGGCTTTAATCTGGTGTGGAAACAAATTGGCTAATTCTGACAAAGGAGAGAGTGTGAGTTATTTCAGAATAACAAGTACTGCATCAACAAAAGCTGATATTGTTCTGTCCGGTCATGAACGCGAAGCGATTCCTTTGCGTTGCATACAGGAAAAGGACTGACAGAAGAATCAATTCCGATCTTTGACATACTGGAATAACGGAAAACAATTTCGATCTTTGTGCATAATAGCGATGATCTAAAAATAAAGTGGATATGAATGTAGATTCTATGATCTCTCGTAAACTTCCGATTGGAATACAAAATTTTGAGAAACTCCATACAGAGGGTTACTTCAGTAATTTGAACCAGTTGCAGGACATCAGCCTTCATCCGGCTTATACTACCCTGTGCGAACGGACAGACGTACGAGGAAACGATGGAAAAGTTTACCCGCCGATATGACGGTTATCACTTCAACTATCGCAACTGGGAGGGGATGTTCAATCCTTTCAGTGTGCTGAATATGCTCTCGACGGGTCGAAAACGGTACACGATCCTTGTCCGGCAGGCTGGCGTATACCCGCAGAAGCAGATCTAAAGGTGCTGGCCGGTTATAATAGCAGTATTCCAGCCAGTGCGCAGTCAGATGGAGGAATGTTGCTGAAGTATGGCGCAACGGAGAACCGCACTTATTTGAGGTTCACCGGATATCCGATAATATAATCGCGGTTGCTGGATAACAGGATTATGATGCGCACACCACTCGTTGTGTACAGGAATAGGAACGGAGACTGATTACCACACAGTAACACAGAGTCGATCTTGTAGGGGTCCACTCCGTGCTACTCTGTGATGAAAGCATTAAAACAAATTGTCTTTTGAGCAAAATTCATCTTCAGTTGTTATTTACAGATATAAGATAATCCATACATAAAATTAATATCATGGAGAAGAATATTTTCAAACTGGACAATGAACAACTGAAAGGAATCGCACACGCATTCCGGGAGAAAGTGGAAGAGGGATTAAATAAGAATAATGCTGAAATACAATGTATTCCTACCTTTATTTTACCTAAGGCGACCGATGTTAAAGGCAAGGCTTTGGTTCTGGACCTGGGAGGTACCAACTATAGAGTGGCAATTGTCGATTTCTCAACCGAAAAGCCAATCATCTATCCCAATAATGGTTGGAAGAAGGATATGTCGATTATGAAGTCGCCCGGTTATACCCGTGAAGAGTTGTTCAAAGAGTTGGCCGACTTGATTGTTGAAATAAAGCGGGAAGAGGAAATGCCTATCGGTTATTGTTTTTCTTATCCGACCGAATCGATACCGGGAGGCGATGCAAGATTGCTTCGTTGGACCAAGGGGGTAGACATTCGGGAAATGGTGGGACAGTTTGTTGGGAAACCCTTACTCGACTACCTGAATGAAAAAAATAAAATCAGATTTACAGGAGTTAAAGTGCTGAATGACACGATTGCCAGTTTATTTGCCGGGCTTACCGACAAAAGCTATGATGCTTATATTGGCCTGATTGTAGGGACAGGTACAAATATGGCAACTTTTATTCCGTCTGACAAGATAACGAAGTTGGACCCGGAATGTCACGTACAAGGCTTGATTCCGGTCAATCTGGAATCGGGAAACTTTTATCCTCCCTTCCTGACTGCGGTGGACGATACTGTTGACGCAACTTCTGACAGTTTGGGTAAACAGCGTTTTGAGAAAGCGGTATCCGGCATGTATCTGGGAGATATCCTGAAAGCAGCTTTCCCTTTGGAAGAATTTGAAGAGAAATTTGATGCAAGGAAACTGACTGCTATTATGAATTATCCTGATATACACAAAGATATCTATGTTCAGGTAGCCCATTGGATCTATAACAGATCGGCCCAGCTCGTCGCTGCCTCTCTTGCCGGATTAATCGCATTGCTGAAATCGTATAATCGAGATATCCATCGGGTTTGTCTGATTGCCGAGGGCAGTCTTTTCTGGAGTGAAAGTCGGAAAGATAAAAATTATAATATCCTTGTAATGGAGAAATTGCAGGAACTTCTTCGTGAGCTTGAACTGGAAGATGTCGAAGTTCATATTAATAGTATGGATAATGCCAATCTGATAGGAACGGGGATTGCGGCATTATCCTGATTGTAGACAGTTTGTATTTGTCCTGATGAAATATTCATCGGGGCAAATACAAACAGTAAACCTCGCCCGTCGAGGTTAGTCTGACCGGGATGGACTTATTTTGCGTAGAGTGGATGCGCCCGGATCGGGCTTCTACATTGCAAAGAAAAATTGAGATGACGATGTTACCGGCCGGTAAATTAGCGATTATCTAATTTGAGACAGCTTTTTCGGGGCGAGGTGTTTTTTTATTTCTGTTTAGAAATGCTCCATTGACCGTTCTTGCAACTGACGCTGATCGTATCGTTTTTCCATTGGTTGTCCGCACGTTCGAGCAGGATACTTCCTTCAGACTCGGGTGTGTAGAGTTCTGCTTGCACAGAGTCGGCAGCAAATACAATGTAAGTGGCGTAAGTAGCGTTGTCTTTTTGGGTTTCGCTGATTTTCAGTCCTGCTTCGAAGGGACGAATACAATCTTTCTTCACTTCACTCCATACGTATCCGGCAGAGCCGACGCAACCGTGTTCGTCTTTATCACTTCCCGGTATAACTGCTTCTTCAGTCTTTGCTTCGCTTGCGGTGTCCTGTCCGGCTTTATTGGATTTGCATGCCGAAAATGCTATTGCCGTGCAAAGCATGGCCGTCCATAAATAAGTTTTCTTCATAATAAAAGTTTTTTCCTTTCTATTAAACTTCATGTTTTGATAATTATATTCTATAAATGCAATAAACCTTGTATTACTGCTTGGATTATATTACTTTTTATTGTATTCGGTTTAAATTTTATTGAATGGGAAGGATCATAATAGAAATTGAAAAATAGAGATTGCTAACATTCAGTGGATTAACCTCAAAACAGGGTATGCTCTTGGTTGTTTGTCAGTCTAAGTTAAATCGATCTTTTATGACCGATTTAACTTAGACAGGAACTTACTGTATGATTTTTCCTTCTTCGGTAATCAGAAGGATGGTTAGTTCTCCATTGGGGAGCAGCACATCGCAGTGGCGGTGGCATTGTTCGATCAACAGGGAACAGAAAGCCTGCAGTTCGGTTTCAGGAAGGATGTTCCAAAGTTCACGTGCCAGAATGATATGGTCGATTGCCTCTATGCTGGAGGGGGTACATCCACACCGTCGGGCAATTTCTTTGAGGAACTCCTTGTTCATGGTGACTTTCTTGCTGTGTGTGTCGAGGTGCCCTTCCGCCAGTTTCACAGCTTTACCCATCATCACTCCCAAGGTCAGCCGCGAGATGCCGAGTTCGGCTGCAATTCCGATCGTTTCGCCTATGAAATTGCCATAGTGTACAAAAGCCTGCGGCGGAAGTTCCGGATAGAGATTGCGAATATATTTTTCGCTTTTGGCTCCCGAATTGATGACAATACGGCAAGCACCTGTAGCACGTGCCACTTCCATCTCCTTACGAATGGAACGGACGAAAGCTTCGGAAGAAAAGGGTTTCACAATACCGCTGGTACCGATGATGGAGATTCCGCCTACGACACCCAGCCGGGGGTTGAAAGTACGTGCGGCGACTTCTTCACCTCCGGGAACTGAGATGGTGACATGGATGGGAACGTTTGGCAGGTATCGATAGTAGTACCGGATGCAATTCCTCAGATTGTCGATAATCATTTGCCTGGGAGTAGCGTTGATGGCCGGACCACCTACTTCGAGCCCGAGTCCCGGCAGGGTAACTGTTCCTATACCCGGGCCACCATGGAAGACGAACTCCCATGTTTCCGGAGTTTGTACAGGTGCGTTATTAGCCTGTTTCGCTTCTGCGAGGTTCAGGGTTAAAGTGGTTACAATCGGCAGCCCACTGGTTACATCGGGGTCGTCTCCTCCATCTTTGATGACGGTAGCGCTGACTTCAATTTTCTCGTCGGAGAATGTTCCGGATACGGATTGGCAAGGAATCTCAATCGTTTCGCCACTGGGAAGGACGGTATGGATATTCCGGTTAAAATCCTCGAGTATGGGATTTTTCAGTTTTCGAAAAGCAGCTATGGCAGCGGCTGCGGCACAACTCCCGGTAGTGAGTCCGCTACGCAATGGGAAGTAATCGGGCAGCATTTTCTCAAGGGTACGGCGGAGACTGTTTACTCCGTCTACTGTTATATCGTAATATTCTAATTCGGGATGGAGAAGGATGTAAGGAGTTGCCCCATATTCCAGGATCATGTCTTTCTTTTCGGTGAATCCTCCGGACTTCCCACTCTCTTTCAGGACGACTGCCTGGGGAGACAGTTCTTGCAGGAGTTGGGGCAGATTCTCCGTTTCGGGATGATAGTACACCAGATGATCTTCCGGGAATCCGGCTTGACGGGCTATTTCACGGGAGCTGTCACGGTCGAGAATACGGAAGTAACATTCATACTTCTTCTTGGTCCATAAAGATTTGAATCGGGCGATGGACTGGACGCCTGTCAGGAAAAGAAATCTGTGACCCTCTTTTTCTTTCTTCAACTCGCGCAACAGATCCCGATTGTCATATTCAAATTTAAAAGGCAAATCATCAGGGTCGCAGTTGTCTTCGAAAATCGGGTTGAGGTAAGAGCGGTCGTAAATGCGTTCGTATCGAATGCAGGGAATGCCGAGATCATGCGCAACATCGGTTACTGTATCATGCAGCTTTTCGGCAAAGGGGTGGGCGGCATCTATTAAAAGGCGAATGTCGTTTTGGCGACAGAAAGCTTTCAGGGTTCTCCGGGTCATGGCGCCGCTCAGGCGTATGCCATGATGCAGGTAGATATCCTGTTCGTCACCTTTGGTTGAGTAATAATAAGGTTTCCCGGCTTCTTCGATTACATTGACGGCAGCCCGTCCTTCAGTGGTTCCTCCAAATATAAGTATCATGATTATTTACGGAATAAGTGTTTAAATTGGTGAGAATATAGTCGTGACAGTCCTTCCCGATTATCGATGGCATCGCCTACGACAATCATGGTAGTCAGAGTCAGATGGTTTTCGTTTACGATCTTAGCTAAATCCTGTAATTGTCCGCGAAAGATGCGTTCGTCTTTCCAGGTCAGATGATAACAGGCAGCTACAGGTGTAGTGGGCGGATAGTGCTCGAGGAGCTCTCGCTGAACTTGATCGACTACGCCTGCGCTGAGGAAGATGCACATGGTGCTTTGCGAACGTGCCAGCAGGCTGAGTTTCTCTTTCTCGGGCATCGGTGTACGACCTTCACCGCGAGTGAGGATGATGGTCTGTACCCTCTCCGGAATGGTGAATTGGGATTGGAGAGCAGCGGCGGCAGCCTGAAATGAAGAGATCCCCGGAGTGATGTGGTAATGCATACCATATTGGTCGAAAAAATTCATTTGCTCCTGGATGGCACCATAGATACAAGGGTCGCCTGTATGCAGACGGACTACCAACTGTCCACGGTCATAAAACTCTTTCATCAAGGCAAATTGCTCTTCGAGAGTCATGGAAGCCGAACTGCGTATGGTAGCACCGGTTTTGGCACATTCTGTCAGTTCGCGGGGGACGAGACTGCCGGCATAAAGTATCAGGTCGGCTTCTTCGAGAAAGCGACGTCCGCGTACGGAGATCAGCTCCGGATCGCCGGGACCGGCTCCGACAATTTCGATGTGCCCCTGACGTACGGAGGCGGCGTCCATGGCGATGGCTACAGTAAAGTTAGCGCCTTTTTGTTTGGGCAGGAGTAAGGGACCGCCTCCGGAAGAGAGTAGGGCAGAGGCTTCGGATACACTGGGAGTACCCATGTGCTTGTTGACCACTTCACTTGGAGTGGGCACCTCTATTTTGCTGAGTTGACTGGCGGTGTAAAGCCGGGTCTGATAAGCCTCTGCAAGTAGTTTGAGCACCGGTTCGTCTTTTTTTTCTTCAATGGAAGATACGGTACGTATGGCAAGAGGGATCATGTTGGCTTGCACCACAACATCCATCAGATGGGTAATGACGGTATCCACCGGATGGGCATCGCGGGCCAGTCCGACTCCCATATGCAATACCGGTGGGACGTAGTAGAGTGCCGGAGTGTCGGAGGTGTTGTAAATGAATGGAGTGACAAGCAGGAGCAAGTCATATTTCCGGAGATCCATATCCTCAAATTTGTAGAATACATCGACGTGAGGAGGCAAGGTATGTTCCAACTGTGTTGTGCCTTCGTCGCGAATGTCGAGTAATAGAGCTGTTGGTTTGCAATCTACAAAGAGTGTGATCAGATGATTCATATCCGATGATTCGGCCGGGACTGTTTGCCAACCGTATTTTTTGCCAAGAGTATCGAGGGCCCAAAGACCGGTACGGTCACTCCGGGTGGTAATCACAGGTTCGGCTCCCAGAATGCTTGCCACATACCGGGTCAGTCCGTTGGCTCCACCAATATGTCCGGACAGGACAGAGACAGCATAACGTCCTGTGCTGTCTACACAGACAACGGCGGGATCTTTATGCTTGTCTTCAATATGGGGAGCAATGGCACGGATACAAATTCCCATAGCTCCGATGAAGATAATAGCATCGAATTTATGGAATATCTCAGGAACGGCCTCCTGAAGATTGGAAATAGAGTGGCAATCTGTGTCTGTGCCGGTAGAAAAGATCTCTGATTCGGGAAGTTCCTGTTCCAGTGTCTTGGCCAGTGCTATGCCGGCTTCTGATATGACAATAATGGCTGTTTTCATATATTTTTATAGATAAGGAGAGTCCGGAGCTGAAGCCACCAGGATCTCTATTGGATTATATTCATTTATTGCGACTCTTGTTCCGCCGAGAAAACAAAGTCCGGATTCGTTGGCGGCTTCGATGAAATGCGTTTTACTTTCTTCGGATACGGAGTTGAAAACGATGCGTGCTCCGGGAAGAAGCTTATGCCGGACCCTGGATATGATTTCTTTCAGCCGTCCGCCATGTCCGCCGATAAAAACTGCATCAGGACAGGGATAAATGGCGGTATCTGTTTCAAGAAAGTCACCGATGACGGTGGTAATGCCCGGAGTACCGAAACGCCGGCTGTTGATTTCCATCAGTCGCTTGCCTTCGGGGCGGATCTCAAAAGATGTGACATGCAGATGGGGAAATTGTAATCGGGCTTCGATAGAGACAGAGCCGGTGCAGAAGCCGATATCCCAGAAAGAAGTCCGTCGGTTTAGTTCCAAGGCACTCAAGGTGAGCAGGCGGATAGGGGCTTTGGTGATCATCCGGGCACGTCCGTCAAGCAGTTCGAATGCTTCGTCGGGGATGCCGAAGAAGCGAGGGGAGAGTATTCCTCCGTTTACAGATTGCAGTCCGTCACCTGTAGTTAAAATCAGGCAATTGGGATATTCAAATGTTTCTGCGGCTGCCTCTTCAAGCGTCATCCGGCGAATCAGTTCTTTTGCCGGATGTCCCAGATGTTCACCTATGTACATGGTATAATCGTTGTAACCATAGTCCAGCATCCGGCTTGCAATGGTAGCAGGCGTATGTTCGCGATCGGTGAGGATTCCCATCTTGGGAGTACGTTCTATCAATGCACGATCAAATCCATGCCATGGGCGTCCGGTAAGGGAGATGGTGCGCATATCATCGTAGGGCATCACTAATCGGTGTGCCAGCGTTTGCAAAGAGTTAAAAGAGGGATAGAGCCGAATCTCCGCATCGGGCAGACGTCGGCGGATCGTGTTGGCAAAGCCGAAAAAGATAGGGTCACCCGAAGCAAAGACAATGATATGGGGATGTCCTGCATAACGGGCGAATACCTGGTCGAGAGGAACGGTGATGTCGATCCACTTTGCTCCGGCAGGGAGCAGTGGGGCAACAATGTCGTGATGGCGCGCTCCTCCTGAAAAGACACATCCTTGGTCTATCAATGCCTTGACGGAAGGTGAGAGGTAAGGCGAAGGACTGTCGTCGAGACCTATAACGGTGAAAAGGTTATGGGGTGTACCCTCTTCCGCTCTCTTCCCGACAGGGAGAGAAGAAAGAGTAGGTCGGGTTGTTTCTGAGGTCTTCATTCTTTTTATATAATGAACGATTCTAATAAATAAAACGTCTGTATACCGGTCGTCTGCTATACGTCTCTTCCGGGTCTGAGTTGTTCCGCATCGGGATAGCAAAGAATGGCATTTACCAGGGTGGCAGCCAGATTACTTCCGCCCTTGCGTCCTTCCACAATCAGTTTGGGGATGCGGGTGAAGGGCTTTGTCATGTGTTTTGACTCTTCTACATGGACAAACCCTACGGGAGCGGCTACAATACCTGCCGGTTGCGCTTTCTCTTTCCGGATCAGATCACAAAGTTCCATCAGTGCTGTGGGGGCATTACCAAAGACAAAGAGTGCATCGGGATGTTCTTCCACAGCCAGGCGGATGCCCGCTTGTGTACGGGTGATCCCCTTTGAAGTTGCCATTTCGGCTACTCTTTCATCGTTCAAGTAACATTTCACTTCTACACCCAGACGCTGCAATGCACCTTTACGGATGCCGGAAGCTGCCATCGTTACATCTGTTACAATAGTCCGCAGATTTCCTGTGCGGATAGCGTCATAGAGAGAGGCCACAGCATTGGGATCAGTGTAAAGCAAACGTTCCATCTCGAAGTCGGCTGTCGTATGGATAGCATGCAATAAGGCCCATTTCCGGTCGAGTGGAATATCACGGTTCTTCAATTCCGTCTCAATGGTGCGGAAACTGCGTATCATGATGTCTTGTCCGATACCGGTTGCTTCACTGCGTGTTTCGCGATAGTATCCCCGTGGAGTAATTATGTTTTGGTTAAATGTATATGTTTGTGAGTTACCAATCAGAACGACCGTAAACATATCCACAGTTTCCGGATCGAATGCGGCGAGAGTGGTGATGTGTATTTCCTGTTCTTCACGACCAGCCTGCCGAACATAGCCTACAGGGGTTTCCGGTGAGCGTCCTTCGCGCAGAAAGATTTCGCGCAGACGATACATTTGCCAATAGCGCCCATCACTCTTGGGATTGTATACAGCCGTCACAAAGTCGGCCTGGGCTGCAGCGAGGATACGGCGCTCGATACGTTCCCATGGTGTCATCAGGTCTGATAGAGAGATGACACAGAAGTCATGCCCGATCGGTGCACCAAGTAGTGAGGCCGCTTTCTGGAAAGCGCTGATTCCCGGTAAGGCAATGATCTCTACGTTACTCTGACGTTCGCGTTTCATTTCGTAAATCAAGGGTGTCATGCCATAGATACCGGCATCTCCGGAGCTAATGACACAAACGGTCTTTCCTTGTTCGGCATATTCGAAAGCCTGTTCGGCGCGGGCACGTTCGCGTTTCATCCCGGTGTCGATACACTCGGCGTCCGGACGGACAAAATCACGTATAAAACGGAAATAATATTTATATCCCACCACTACATCTGCTTCGCGTACAGCGGCGAGCACGGCAGGAGTGATATCTTGTTCGCTTCCCGGCCCAATGCCGGCTACGATAATTTTGGATTGTTTCATAATGATAATCTATAGTGAAATTCTTGGATTCATTTCCGGCTTGAACTATACCTATACCGGCTTGAACGGCAAAGATACGGATTAATCCTTTTTCTGCCCTTTATTCAGGGACATAAATGATCTTTCCATTCTCGAGTTCATAGGCTACACCTACTTTCTTTCCTCGTTTACCGGATGATTCTTTCTGTTCGGATGGAGTATATCGTTTAATCTCTTTACCTTCTTTTGTGATAATCTCCATGTTCTCTTGTCCGGGATTCTTTACCATCGTATAATCTTCTTTGGAGAAAATTTCGGTCATATTGAATCGGCTGACGAGTGCTACCATCAATGCCACAGCAAAAACCATGGCTACATCGAATAAGTTGGCTACTGTTCCCATCGGGTCAGTATCATTCTGGTTGTGTAGAAGTTTGTTTCGTGCCATGGATTAGGGTTTTACTGATAAATTCAAGGTCGTTTATTTCACGGGCATACCAACGTTGCCGGATTTGTAGGGTGACCACTCCGATAACGGCTATAACCATACCTACTACAGTGGTGGCAAATGCTACTTGCATATTGTAGGCCATTGAAGCAATGTCTCCTGTGGCCAGACCTACAAGTGCGGGACCCATTGGGATTAATGTACCCATTAGTCCGAGCATGGGACCCAGCTTGACAAATGTACGTGAACGTCCCAATTCTTGTTCGGCATCTACTTCAAAGTTAGCAAGCAATCGCTCACAATAAGCTGCATTGTCCCGATGCGTATAAAGCTTGTATACACAGCGTTGCACGGGGGTACTTCTGTCTCCGGTAAGGGAATCCGCTTTTTCTTCGATATTGTCGGGAGTCAGTTCTTCCAACTGCTCGGCAAGAGATTTTTGAGTGTGTACCCTACGATAAAATTCTCCGAAGAAGCCGCCTGCAAGCAGTACAGCACGCGCAAAGAATAGTAACAACAGAACTACTACCGGGACAAGTAGCCCGTTGGATATCCAGAAAAGCGCATTTGATATTGTTTCCATATTTATAATTGTTATTTCTTTAGTTGTTTCCTGTGCTAACGACACTAAGCAGTACGATAAACAGATTGGTGATGAAGAGTATTTCAAGTCGTAATTTCCGTTCTCCTACTATGTTTTTCAAGAGTAGGCTCAGTCCGGATATCAGTATAAAAACAGCAACTGAAGAGATGCCGGTGATCAGTCCGAAGCTGACTCCCGGAAAAGCGAAGAACAACTGTATAAGCAGATAGGTTAGTATGCCCGCCATTAGCAGTCCGGGATAAAAATTCAATATGTATGTAACTGTCCGTTGGAAAAGTGTCCGCTGTTTTGAGGTATCTGCAAAACAGTTGAAGCAAAAAGCGATCATTATTGAGGCTTCGAGCGTGACATATACTGAAAGGGTCAGTATGTGTGGGGCAGAGGCCAGCAGAGAGTTTATCTCTGTTGGCGATTGTTCCGTAGCCCATGGACCTATACAAATAAGGAAAACCGTATAGACAAGTGCTGACAACCAGATTCCCCATCGTGGATAGAAACCGGTTTTGAGAAGGAAACTTAAAACGATGAAACCGATTAGTAAATGAATGATATGTTCCATAAACTTATTTTTTACGTTTCAGCAGGTATATTACTCCACCGAATACTAAAAGAACAATAACGCCGGTAAGGATGCCATTTACCACATTCTTTTTCCGGTTTTCCGTTTTCGTGAGTTTCTCCTCTTTCAATACGATATCTTTTCCTTTTTCGTTTCCTGCCTGATGGACTTCTTGCATAACCAGACGATAACTTTCAGAGTCATTGTTGTCCAAGTGACCTTCTACAAATTGCTGAAGCTTTCGGTTATCGCATACAAATTCTGTACAGGCGGCACCGGCTTCGCGGGTGATTTGCGCATGTAGTCGGGCTGTTACTTTCAATTGTTCGTCGCTCGCTTTCCAGTATCCTTTCCGAGCACTTTCAAGCATGACTGAGGTCATTGCCTGATAAGAAGCCGGATTAATTCTTTGGAAATAGTCCCGGATACCCAAATGGTTTTCATCTACAATGTACATTTTATAGAGATCGTTGAAGATCTCTTTATCCATTGCCGATGGACGGGTGGCATGCCATCCGAAGATATTACGGAATATTTCACCGAACATTTGCGCGGTGGTGGCACCTCCTTTCATCCGTTCTTTCACGAAAGTTGGGTTGAGCACGGTAGCTCTCGCCTCTACAGCGATTGCTTCGTTGATATTCTGCATCCGTTTGTTGTTTCGATTGCGATAGTCAGCCATTAAGGCATCCGGTTCTTTACCGGTCAGTGTCTTCACTGTCAACGACAGACCTCCCATAAATTCGTATACATGGTCAAGTGAAAGTGGTCCCCAGGTATTACTTTGCCGGGGTTGTATCACTACATCAGTTTCGGAAAGGGCGGAAGCAAAAAGGTCTTTTTGCATACCTCCCCAGTTCTCTTCATCACCATAGGCGGCTCCCATATTGTTCAGATATCCGTCTACTAACTCCGATTCATGATCCCATCGGTCACTCTTTTCTGTATATGCCATCATACCGGTACTATATCCGCTGTTGACAGGACCAAATACACGCATGACTGACATCTCACGTGCTCTTTTGGGTGATACTCCTTTTTCTACCAGCAGTTTTTCCTGCAAGCGTGTACCGGAAGAGACATAATTAGGGTATGCTTTGTCGTCTGCGGCCGAAGCAAGGCGAACGGCATCGGTTAGCATAGTCAGTCGGGAACCCGCTATGTCACGTAGTTGTCCCGACACTTGTACGACGACGTTGACTCTTGGCCGGCCTAACTCTGAGGAAGGCACTAAGCGTAGATCGACCACACGTCCCATTTTGTCGCGTACAGGTTCTACGCCTAACATCCAGAATACTTGTGCCAGCGTAGCCCCTTCGGTCGTGATAAATTCACCGGCCCAAAAAGAGTAGCTTACTTTTCGTGGATACTCTCCGTTGTGATTCTCACGATAGGCTTTCAGTGTGGCTTCTGCCGATCGTTTGCCTTCTTCCCATGACAATATGCCCGGAGTTGTTTCTACATTGATACTATACATGTTCCGTCCCGTCGGCAGGACATTCGGATTGAGTACCGGATCTCCACCGGGAGCCGGAAATACTGTGCCACCTTTTAATCCGCGTAGCATGGCGTTCAATTCGTTACCGGTGGATGAAACTAAAAGCGCATGATAACGGAGTGCCTCTTGCAATTCGGGGGCGATCCCTGTGGTATCCTTAGGCGGATTTTGTAACAAGGGGATTAACCGTTGTTTGGCTATGGGTAAATAGTGATGGGTGATGTAGCCAAAATCTTGTAACTGTTCGGTCGTAATTTTTCCTTTATCGCGATCACGTTTCGCCATTTGATAGGCTAAAGGATCGGCACTGACTGCAAGTGTGGTGGTAAGCAGGTCTCTCGCAGAATAGGTTTCACCGAGGGTATAATAAGCTCCAATCGTTTTTTCATTGGCTATCTCTTCGGCAAATAGATCAATACGTTCCAGTTCTTCGGCGGTATAAGGACGACTGGATACAGAATCTAATTTGAGGTCACGATGTAGCCCCAACTTTATGACCTCTTTTTTTATGCGGATTCCCAAAGTCCGGTTTTTCTCTATGTCTTCGGAAAGTATTTTGTGAATGTCTTCCAGTAAAGAAGTGTATCGTTGACGCATTCCGCTTTCCACATATGGAGGAGTCAAGTGGGTGACAAGCACAGCATGAGTGCGACGTTTGGCAATGATACCTTCACCTACGTTACCGGTAGTATAATAATAGAAGTGAGGTAAGTCGCCTACCAAAGCATCTGCCCAATCATTATGAGAAAGGGCTACATTTTTCCCCGGAGTATATTCAAGGTTGCCATGCGTGCCGAAATGAATTAACGCGTCTGCCTGAAACCCTTTTTGTACATATAGGTAAGGTGCCAGATAACTGTGCGGCGGTGCGACCGGCATGCCATGAACGAGTTTGAAATCATCGTCCCCCAATGCAGGACGGGGCTGAGGGAAAAGCAGGATGTTGCCGAAGCGGAGGCAGGCAATGGCTAATTGTGCTTCTCCTTGAGGGTTTGTTCCGGTCAGTAAATGGCCCGGAGCATCTCCGTAACGTTCAGTAACTTCTTTGTATTTATCTGGTTCGATTGCTTCATGTACCCACTTTTCATACTGTGTTTTAGTCAGCCAAACCGGATGGGCTGTCTGTAGAAAATTTTCTTGAGCTCCGGCAGCGTATGAACCCATTACAGCTCCATCCCGGTAGACTTGTTTGCCGAACTCCTCGACAGTAGCAGGAAGCCCGCTGACATCATAACCTTCGGTGCGTAACCTTTTCAGAAAGTTGTAAAGTGACGGAATCACTTCCATTCCACTGGCCAATAATGCATCTTTGCCCGGTGTCTTGAAGTAACAGATGGCGATGCGTTTATCCGAGTTGGGTTTAGTACGTAAATCCAGATATTTGTGTACATGGCTGATGAAGTTATCCACTCTTTCCATTTCCGGTTCGTGCAGATAATATCCGCTTTTGTGTAAATTCTGTGTAGCAATTAACAAAGGTGTCATTCCTCCGTCTATTTCGGGGACGAGGACACGAGCTGTAAGGGTTCCGCCACTGACGGGTTTCATCGGATCAAGCCACTCTTCCCGTGACTGAATAAGGGGGAAAGGATTGAAAATGGGGATATTTTCGGTATGCAGCCAGTTAATCAGCGAATCATCTCCAAGTCTTCCCATGGGAAGGTAAACCAATGCATCCGGATGTAGAGAACGTAGCATCTCTTCCCGCTTTTCCTTTCCTGCTATGGGATAAACATTAAATCCGGCTTGTGTCATTTTGGATATTAATGTGTCTACATGTGCTCTGTTACCTTCCATTGGAAAACTGACTCCGGAGATGAAAGCGATTTTAGGTCCGTTTTCATGGAAAATACCTTTTTGACGCAGGTATTGTTCAAGGGCTTTCTGAGTCTCGAAGTATTTTCCATATTCTTGATGATAAAATAGATTGTTGGGTAGGCGAAGAGGGGCATCAAAAGTTTCAATGTTCCAGCGTGTCGGTGTGGCAATGTGTCGGAGATAACGTAATCCGTTCCGGTAATTCTGTCGGCAGGCATCCCCGAAATATTGCATAAGCATGGCTTCCTGCTCAGGGGTGATATTCCTGTTGATAATTGTATTGAAGTTACGCAGTGAAATCGTGAAAAGTGGAATACCGGCCGATGCGGCACGTTCCGCCTCCTTCATTTGTCGATCGTTCAGGTTGAGGCTGCGTCCATAGAGAACTACGGCATCATAGCCCTTAAAGGACTCCAAATTTTCGGTTTGTATGCAAGTAACTTCTATATTCCGGCTATCGTTGTTCAATACTATGTCGGCAGCTTGTGCCGGTAGCGGATTGACAATCAGGATCCGTGTCGGGGCCATCCAATAGCGGTAGCCGATAGTAAAGGCAATAGCCAGAAGCAATACGCTTCCGGCTATGTACAGTGTTCTTTTATGACGAAATAAGGTCAATACTTTCATGTTATCTTCTTGTTTTCTTTCTGCATTTTCGTTCGATATATCTCACTCCGAGTACAACTCCGCTTAATGAACAAACCGTGCCTCCAAGCAGCAATACCCCCAGTACACTTTTACTAATTGTAGGAGAGGTGT
>ENA-UEPG01000564-UEPG01000564.1-human-gut-metagenome-genome-assembly--contig:-NODE-564-length-35711-cov-20.129511_pt1 | contig 35711 bp, 27 predicted proteins | sample MGYA00242893_ERZ507902 | MGnify/ENA primary metagenome ERZ507902 (study PRJEB26167, sample SAMN06115491) | human gut metagenome | host: Homo sapiens | place: China:Gansu | collected 2015-04-23...
TGTGGGCGTTGACGGATTCGAACCGCCGACCCTCTGCTTGTAAGGCAGATGCTCTGAACCAGCTGAGCTAAACGCCCGTACACTTCCGTTTCAAAAGCGATGCAAAGGTACGGCATTTTTTGAATTCTGCAAACATTTCATGTATTATTTTTCAAGAAAGTTTTTATCAAATAAAGAAACACTCTGATTATCAGCAAATAATAATAAAAACTTTTTTCTTGTCACTTTCACTTCTTCCGGTTCATCTAATAAACAGAACAAAATAAAGATAGTCGCACCTCTTTTTCTATCATTAATAATTAAAATAGAATCTGCAGGAAAACGAATTCCCAACAAAGATAGTTACGCAGGAACGCTTAAATCCGGGAAATAACTTTTCCGGTCAAACGTTAAACTACCTGTTTGCGAACAACACGTGCCGGATTCCCGACTGCCACACTGTCGTCGGGAATATCTTTCGTCACAACACTCCCCGCCCCTATCACACAGCGATTGCCAATCGTCACGCCGGGACAGATAATAGCACCGCCACCAATCCAGCAGTCTTCGCCAATCGTCACCGGATAAGCATATTCCTTAGAGCCTCTTCTTTCCAGATAATCCATCGGATGATGCGGCGTATAAATCTGCACACAAGGTCCAACCAGCGTATGGGCGCCTATCGTGATATATCCTCCATCCAGGAAAGTGCAATTGGCATTCACAAATACATGTTCACCCAATTTGATTCCGTCTCCATGATCGCAATGAAAAGGCGGGCAGATTATTGAAGTTTCAGGAATCTCCGGTACCAGTTCTTCCAATAATTCCCGATACCCCGCATCATAAGTGCTCATTCCCCGCATACGCGCCAGCAGCTTCTTGGCATGTTCAAAACGCACCTGCAATTCCGGCGCAGCCATATCAGCCAACTGGGTACTACGCATCTTTTCTACTTCCGTCATACTTTATATTTCTTTACCGTTAGTAAATACAAACTTCTTTTCATCCGAAAGAGATTCGTTAAATTCGAATCCTTCCCAGGAGAAGCTTTTCAAATCCTCCGGATTTTCGATTCTGTTCTTCAGAATGAACCGCGTCATTTCACCACGGGACATCTTGATATAGATCACTATCGAAGCTAATTTCCCGTTCTTCCACACCTGAAATTCGGGAGTAACGACACGTACTTCTCTCTCCACACGCTTCCAATCGAACAAACTTTTCATCTCGTCGCTAGCCAGATTGCAGAGTATGCCTCCCGCTTTCTTTATATCTTCGATGAAAACATCCGTCAGACAGGATTTCCAATAGGAGAACATGGTCTGATTACCCGGTTCCGGCAACACTACATCTCCTTCCAAGCGGTAGGAACGAATGACATCTAAAGGCCTCAACAACCCATAACAGAAAGAAGTCAACCGCAGATGTTCCTGCGCATATTCAAATTCTTCTTTCGAGAAATCTTTTGCATTCAGTCGCTTGAATACAATTCCGGTATAAGCCAGCAAAGCGGGCAGTTCCGAGGTGTCTTCTGCATGAAAAGCCTGATAACGCTTATAATTCTCCACCGCCATCTTAGCATTTATACGCAACAGACGTTCCAGTTCATCCACCGAAAACTGTGACATCTGCAAAGCAATCCCGGAAGCTTCTTTTTGAAATCGTGGAACTGTCGTCAAAGGTACTTTCACCTTTGAAGTCTCACTCATAGTCTTGGCACAAGATAGAAGTACTAACATTGTTTTATCTGATTTTATCTTTTCAAGAAACAAAAATAAAAAATAAATCGCTTCTCTTGCTGATGGATAGACAGATTCTACTTAGTTTCAACCAATAATTAACTTTAATCATTTATTAATAACAAAACACTCCCTATATAGAACACACTCTGATGTGCTATATTTACTAATAAAAAAGAAACTCCCCCTTTGGACAAACCAAAGAGAGAGTTCTCCTTATCTAATAGACAGCTAAAGCTGTTTTTATTTATATTCCTGCCAGCTCTTAATCTGAATATCATTCAGTTTCAATTCGCAGAATGCTTCGATAAAGGCACTTGCCAAACGAGCATTGGTAATCAACGGAATGTTATGATCGATTGCACCGCGACGGATACGATAACCGTTCGTCAACTCACGCTTGCTGTGATTCTTCGGAATGTTAACGATCAAATCAAACTTATGGTCAGCAATCATCTTCATGACGTTGTTCTCTGCACCCGGTTTTTCATCCGGCCAGTAAACTGGAGTCGTTTCTACACCGTGAGCGTTCAAGAAGGCAGCAGTTCCGGCAGTTGCGTAAATCTGATAGCCCTTAGCAAACAGCATACGGCTGGCATCCAGCAAATCTACTTTCGACTTCATTGCACCGGAAGAGAACATCACTGCTTTTTCAGGAATCTTGAATCCGGTAGCAATCATTGAATTCAGCAATGCTTCAGAGAAATCGTCACCGATACATCCCACTTCACCTGTAGAAGACATGTCTACGCCCAATACCGGGTCAGCCTTGTGCAGACGAGAGAAAGAGAATTGAGAAGCTTTTACACCAATCCAGTCGATATCGAATGCCGACTTATCCGGACGTGAGTATGGAGCATCCAGCATGATGCGGGTAGCAGTTTCGATAAAGTTACGTTTCAGAACTTTAGAAACAAACGGGAAGCTACGAGAAGCACGCAAGTTACATTCGATTACTTTCACTTCGTTGTTACGAGCCAGGAACTGGATATTGAACGGACCGGAGATATTGAGTTCTTTAGCAATCTGACGGCTGATCTTCTTGATGCGACGAGCTGTTGCAAAGTAAATCTTCTGTGCCGGGAATACCAAAGTAGCATCACCGGAGTGAACACCGGCAAACTCTACGTGTTCGGAGATTGCGTATTCTACCACTTCACCATTCTGCGCAACGGCATCAAATTCAATCTCTTTCGTATTTTCAAGGAACTGGGAAACAACAACCGGATATTCTTTAGAAACTTCGGCAGCCATCTTCAGGAAGTTTTCCAATTCTTCATCGTCATAGCAAACATTCATTGCTGCTCCTGAAAGGACGTAAGAAGGACGAACCAATACCGGGTAGCCTACTTTTTCTACAAATCCCTTCACTTCTTCAAGACTGGTCAGTTCCATCCAAGCCGGTTGGTCGATACCCAGTTGGTCGAGCATAGCAGAGAACTTGTTACGGTTTTCAGCACGGTCGATAGAAATCGGAGAAGTACCCAATACAGGAACCGACTGACGGTAAAGTTTCATAGCCAGGTTGTTCGGGATTTGTCCGCCTACCGAAACGATCACACCACGAGGTTGTTCGAGATCGATTACGTCAAGTACACGTTCGAACGAAAGTTCGTCGAAGTAGAGACGGTCGCACATATCATAGTCAGTAGAAACCGTTTCAGGGTTGTAGTTAATCATGATAGACTTGTAACCCAGTTTGCGGGCAGTCTGAACTGCATTCACCGAGCACCAGTCAAATTCTACAGAGCTGCCGATACGGTAAGCACCCGAACCTAGTACGACTACTGATTTTTCATTCTTATAATAGTTTACATCATAACCTTCCACTGCATAAGTCATATACAGATAGTTAGTTAGTTCCGGATGTTCGGAAGCAACTGTATTAATACGTTTTACAGCCGGGAGGATACCCATAGACTTACGATGAGCACGCACTGCCAGGTTTTCTTTCTCCATGTTTCCGGTTGGATTCAGTACGAAACGGGCAATCTGGAAGTCAGAGAAACCTAACACTTTAGCTTCACGCATTACATCGGCAGGTATATCTTCTACCTTATTATAAGTAGACAATTTCGCTTTGTAGTCTACGATATTTTTCAGTTTGCCAAGGAACCATGGGTCGATCTTTGTCAGGTCGTGGATACGTTCGATGGTGTAACCTTCTTCCATTGCTTGTGCAATGGCGAAAACACGCAAGTCAGTCGGGCGAGAAAGCTCTTTATCAAGATCATCAAAGTGCAGTTCGTCATTACCTACGAAACCGTGCATTCCCTGACCGATCATACGAAGGCCTTTCTGGATGATTTCTTCGAAAGAGCGACCGATAGACATGATTTCACCTACCGATTTCATGCTTGAACCGATTTCACGGGATACACCGGCAAACTTCGTCAAGTCCCAACGAGGGATTTTACAGATATAGTAGTCAAGTTGCGGAGCTACGTATGCAGAGTTCGGGGTTCCCATCTCGCCAATCTGGTCGAGTGTGTAACCAAGTGCCACTTTAGCAGCTACGAATGCCAACGGATAACCGGTAGCCTTAGAAGCCAATGCAGAAGAACGGCTCAAACGGGCATTTACTTCAATCACACGGTAGTCATCCGTTTCAGAGTTGAAAGCATACTGAATGTTACATTCACCCACGATACCGAGGTGACGGATACATTTGGTAGAAAGTTCTTTCAACAGAGCCAGTTCTTTATCATCCAGCGAGCAGGTGGGAGCTACTACAATTGATTCGCCGGTATGAATACCCAGCGGATCGAAGTTTTCCATGCTGGCTACTGTGAAGCAATGGTCGTTAGCGTCACGGATCACTTCAAATTCGATTTCTTTCCAGCCTTTCAAAGACTCTTCTACCAGAATTTGTTTGGAGAAAGCAAATGAGCTCTCTGCCAATTTCAGGAACTCTTCCTCATTGGCACAGATACCGCTACCAAGACCACCCAGTGCATAAGCAGAACGCACCATGACAGGATAACCAATTCTGCGTGCAGCAGCAATGGCATCTTCCATGTTTTCTACTGCCTGGCTGACCGGAGTCTTCATTTCTATCTCGTCCAGTTTCTTCACAAACAGGTCACGGTCTTCTGTATACATGATAGCTTCTACTGAAGTTCCGAGCACCTTTACTCCGTATTTATCAAGAACACCTTGTGTGTAAAGTTCAGCACCACAGTTCAATGCAGTCTGTCCGCCGAATGCCAAAAGGATACCATCGGGACGTTCTTTCTTGATAATTTCTTCTACGAAATAAGTATTCACGGGAAGGAAATACACTTTATCGGCAATACCTTCAGAAGTCTGAATGGTTGCGATGTTCGGGTTTACCAATACTGAGCTGATACCTTCTTCTTTCAAAGCTTTCAGTGCTTGTGAGCCTGAGTAGTCGAACTCCCCGGCTTGTCCGATTTTGAGTGCTCCAGAGCCCAAAACGAGAACTTTCTTGATTTCCTTTTCCATTTCTTTTGTTGTTATAATAAGTTTTATTTCTAAGTTCGTCCATAAAAAAAATGCGTTACCCTCAAAAAAGGATTAACGCATTACCAAAGAACTAAAATATCGTTTTTGGAGAAAAAAGAAGAAGCCTGTCGTTTCCGGGTGCAAAACATCCGAATGTAGATAATACTTACTTCTGATTTCTTGTTGATTCATTGTCTATTTCAAAATTTGTGCAAAGTAACGACATATTTTGCAAATAGCAAAAAGAAACGTTCACTTTTTTACAGTGAAGTGACTTCATTTTGATGCATCTTTCAGTTTTTATCTGTATCTTTGTCGCTAAATCTATATTAATAAGGTAATAACAATGGGAAAAGAAAAAATCATATTGACGGGAGACCGCCCTACCGGCAGACTTCATATCGGACATTATGTAGGTTCGTTGAAACGCAGAGTTGACTTGCAGAACGCAGGTGATTATAGTAAGATGTTTATCTTCATCGCCGACTCACAGGCGTTGACCGACAATATAGACAATCCTGAAAAGGTGCGTCAGAATGTAATCGAGGTTGCCCTTGATTATTTGGCTTGCGGCATCGACCCGTCCAAAGCTACCATCTTCATCCAGTCGCAAATCCCGGAACTGTGCGAACTCAGTTTCTACTTTATGGACCTTGTCAGCGTGTCACGCCTGCAACGTAACCCGACTGTGAAAGCGGAAATCCAAATGCGTAACTTTGAAGCGAGTATCCCCGTAGGTTTTTTCACTTATCCTATCAGCCAGGCTGCGGATATCACGGCTTTCCGTGCAACGACTGTCCCCGTCGGTGAAGACCAGGAGCCGATGCTCGAACAGGCACGCGAAATCGTCCGCCGATTCAACTATATATATGGTGAAACTTTGGTGGAGCCGGAAATCCTGTTGCCTGACAATGCGGCTTGCCTGCGTCTGCCGGGAACTGACGGTAAGGCGAAGATGAGCAAATCACTCGGCAACTGTATCTATCTATCGGAAGAGCCGGAAGAGATTCAGAAGAAAATCATGAGTATGTACACCGACCCGGGACATCTCCGCGTGCAGGACCCGGGAAAGATTGAAGGTAATACGGTATTTACTTATCTCGACGCTTTCTGCCGTCCCGAACATTTCGAACGCTTCTTGCCGGACTACCCCAATCTGGAAGAGTTGAAAGCTCATTACCAACGCGGCGGACTGGGTGACGTAAAAGTAAAACGTTTCCTGAATTCTATCATGCAGGAGACTTTGGAACCGATTCGCAATCGTCGCAAAGAGTTCAGCAAGGATATTCCCGCTATCTACGAGATGCTTCAGCAAGGCTGCGAAGTGGCAAGAGCTGCGGCTGCCGAGACTTTGGCTGATGTGAAGAAAGCGATGAAGATTAATTATTTCGATGATAAGGAATTAATCGAAGAGCAGGTGAAACGTTTCTCGCAAGAGTAAAAGATATAATTTCTACGATATATCAAGGTAAAGGCTGCCATTCTTTTATAGAACGGGCAGCCTTTCTTATTAGTATGTTTTTATTCAGATTTAGTTTATTTCATCCTCGTCGTTCTTGAACAATACATCTTTCAGTTTCTGATAGAGGAATGAAAGTATCAGTAATATCAGTCCTAAAATGATGAATACGATAATCTTGCCGATAGTTGGCATAGCCCATAAATCGTCAAAGACGAGTTTGAGTAGGACTATTCCGAAAGTCGCAAGGCTCACCATGCGGAGTACTTTTTGATGCAGACGCATTCCTAATCCCATTTGGACGAAACCGGTGATGCTTAATGAAAGCGATAGTCCGGCACTAAATTCGTCTACTCCCACTTGCCAAAGGAAAGAGCGTACCATTGTCACCCAAATGAGTGTGGCAAGGATATTGATATATATGGTAAATCGGGGCTTTATGCCGATGGTTGTATAGTACAAGCGTGCTACATAATACAAATTCGCTATTACGAACGCAGCTGTCAGCCATGGTAGTACAACAGGAGGGGAAGTCCATATTCTCTGGTCGCCCCATATATTTATGATATATACAAGTACGTTTGCCCCGATAGCCAAGATATAAGAAGTGAGATGTTTCGTTATCGGGAATCGTTTTCTGAAAGCATAGCAAACACTCGAAATGGAAACGGCAGTAAACAAGAACATTGCTCCGCTTCGCGTCGCTCCTTCAAAATACAAACTGAATTCCATCATAAATGTATAATACAGGATGGCTACGGAAATGATAAGCATTAAGGGATTCCAAAAACTGTATTTCAACCGGCGAGCTGTGGAGAAGAATTGATGATAATATTCTATCAATAGGGCGAATGCTCCCGTTGCCAAGCCTACGAACAAGGATGTTGCAAATGAACTGTTCAAGAAAATAGTACTCAAAGAATGATGTTCAAACATCACACTATATACATCCATTAAGTAAGAAACGAAGGTAAGTCCTACCAGTATTTTAGCCGCATATTCATAGACTCTAATCTTTGATTGAACATAAAGCCATAGCAGTAATACCATTTCCGATGCCCAAAGTAATGTGATATAGTTTCCATCCAGTTGAATCGGAATGGTGATGGAGACAAAGGTCAATACAAGTCCCAGGGTAGTATGCACCAGGAATTTATAATCTTTCCTGCTTTTCCACAGCCAAAGAACCAATCCCAAATTAACAAGAGCGATAAACAGACTTAACAACCCGCTTGCTTTGAAAGACAGCCCCATGTTTCGCAGGAACAGTATTCCCGAAAGTAAATAGACAAAATTATTAGTGATGATGACAAATACCAGTCCACGGCTCATTGCCTGTATCTTCTCTCCACGAAGGATGGAGAATACCGGAAGCAAAAAGATAAAATAGAACAAGGTGGCAAACATCAACAAATGTCCCGATATGATTGTAGAACGGGAAGAATAGCTCAACAATAAGAAACTAGCCATTATCAGGCAAGTAAAGACAAAGGAGATTATCGGAAGCTCGCTCCACTTCTTATAGATGGAAAGTCCGAACATTCCCAAATTCAAAATGCTCACATAAGTAAACAGAACTTGATAACTACCTTCTCCGCTACTCACAATGAAAGGTGCTAAAAATCCGCCTACAAGTGCAATAATAGCCAACTCACGCCTGTCATATATCACAGAGAGAACAGACATAAATACAGTAATAGCTATCAAAATGATAAACGCCACAGTCTGCGAGAAGATATGATAATAATGGAACGCAATAGCAACTGTAAGATAGAACACAGCAAAAGCACCACCAGCAAGCAGCGAACTGAATGTACGATATTTCTTCTGTAAACGTTCGGCAACAAACAGTAGTGCTGCCCCCGTCAGGAAACCAAGTACGGTACGGAAAGTCTCATTAATCCAGTTCTTATCAATGGCGTACTTCACAAAGAAGCCCACCCCTATCACAAATATAAGAATACCAATCTTTCCGAAAAGGTTTTCGCCGATAAACTTCTCGTAATTTACTTGTTTCTTCGGCTTCGGAACAACTGGTGCCACAGTAACCGGAGACATAAGAGATTCTTTTTGAGCAGTATCCTCAACTGGAATATTTTCAATAATTTCTTCTTGAATATCCCCTTGAATATCTTTTGAAGCATCTTTCAAATTATCAGTAACCACAGCCTCAACTACTATACCTGGTTCTTGAACAAGCAACTCTTCTTCAACTGTTTTTTCTTTTGGCAAGACTTCTGCCACAACTTTCTCAGACGTCTCTTCACTTGATTTTATATCACCAGCAGCCATTTCCGCCTGTCCTTTCAAAAGAGCATCCATCTGTTTTTTTATTGTATCAAGCTCTTTCTCTACTTTCGTAAACCGACCATCAAACCGACATAGCAAAACAATAAGTATCACTATACCAAGCAGAGGATATACACTATTCAAATCGCCCATAGTATTTTGTATTTGATTCAGTATCACAAATATAAAACATATAATAACACCATGGAGCAATTCCTGCAAAAAGTTTTATTTCTTCTATTTAGTATGATGAGCAAATATAAATCTCAAACAAACTACATTTTTCTAATTTATCCATCAAAAGTGAAAGATAAATGTTACTTTTGTAGTGACAAACCAACAAAAATACATTATGAGCGTAACCAGGATACATATTAATCAAAACATTCTTATTTGGGCTGTTGAACGAATAGGAAAAACAGTTGATGAATATGTAGCTGAGAATCCTACATTTCAGCAATGGTTAGATGGTACAAAATTACCGACTTTCAAGAATATAGAACAGTTTGCTCGAAAATTCTATGTTCCTTTGGGATATATGTTCCTCAATGAGCCTCCCCAAGAAGTCTGTCCAATCCCATTTTTCCGTAATATAGATGATCGTTCTCACGATATAAACGTCTATGATACGATAATAGAAATGCAGGAACGACAAGACTGGCTTTCCAATTACCTACGCAAGATTGATTTTGACAAGGTAAATTACGTAGGCATTTTCACTTCGGAAAATAGTATTCAGGAAGTCTGCAACAAGATAAGGGACATATTACAGCTTCCTCATAATTGGGCTTTTGAGTATAAGAATATTGATGATGCCTTAAAATATATCACCCAAAGGATGGAAGACAAAGACGTCATCATTAGTTACAACAGTGTCGTTGGATTTAATAATTCTCGTCCCATTCCGGTAAAAGCTTGTCGTGGCTTCACGCTAATAGATGATTATGCCCCATTCATCTTCGTGAATAGCAAGGATGCTAAAGGAGCCCAAATGTTTACGTTGATACATGAGTTTACTCATATCCTAACGGGATATAGCGCCGGAGTTGGTGAAATTGACATAGAACATTCTTCTGATACAGAGAAGTTCTGTGATAAAGTTGCCGCCAATTTCTTAGTACCGGAATTATTATTCAAAGAAGTCTGGACTAATCTCGGAGAAGATTATGCAACTTTATCAAAACGTTTCAAAGTCAGTCGCTTTGTTATAGCGAGGAGAGCTATGGAATTAGGATTGATTAGTAGTTCCAGATTTTTTCAGTTATACAATTCCTGGGTAAAAGAACCGATAGCACACATAGAGAACAATAAAGGTGGCAATTTCTACCCATCCGCAATAAAAAAGAATAGCCGTACATTTCTTATTCATGTCAATAACGCACTGCATAGAAATATGCTATTACACATGGATGCTTATCGGCTTACCGGATTAAAAGGCGACACATTTCACAAAATTATAAAATCTCCATTTTTTATTTGACTATGAAATATATAATAGATTCCAACTGCTTCGTAACTCCTCATCGCTCGTTCTGTCCAACAGATGTAGGAGTGAGCTTTTGGAGTAAACTCCGAACCTTAGCTGAAGACGGTAAAATATGCAGCATTGATAAAGTGCAAGATGAACTTTATAGCAATAGCGATGAACTGAAAAACTGGATGGAGACAAGTCTCAATGACTCATTCTTTGTAAAATTCGACAATGCCATGTCAGTTCAAAAGCTGACGGCAATAGTCCAGTGGGCTGCAACAAATACGTTTTATATTCCCAAAGCTAAAACAAAGTTCCTCTGCATGGATAAAGCTGATATTTATTTGGCTTCTTTCGCTTCCAGCCGTTTCAGCCACTCTGAAACGGCTTATCCATCGGTATTCCGACTGAAAGCAAACCTCAAAAGTAAAAGATATTGCATTCAGCCGTTTTCAGCCTTATGGAAACACTTACCTCACAGGATCCGCTCAGTCAATCAGCGACGTATCACCGAATATACATTGCCATACTCCGTATGCTTCCGCCCCACTCCCATTTTCGTCAATACTTGTGCAAACTGGTTCGGATTAAAACCTCTTAATGCGGCTGAATTCATTTTCTTCAATTCTTTATATATCTCCGCGGCGGACAACTGTAAGCATTCTTCTTCCGGCAAAGCTATGCGAAAACAGCAGTTAAAAACATCCTCAGCAGGGCAAGCATGATAAAAAGATACGTTGTGCCGTTGCAGTTCGCGTTCCTGTTCTTTAGTGAACCAATAAGGAATACCCTGCTCCAGTTCAGCTTTCAGTTGGGCAAAAAGTTGCGCATGTTCGATACCCTCGCAATCAATAGGTTTTATTACTTCCACGCAAAGATAACGACGGCTCCCCGTAGGGTCAGTCAATAAATCATAGCGATTGGAAGTACCTATAAATGAAGCGACACGCGGCAAGTCACGATAGTTTTTCTGATACGCCTTGCAGATATGCAGGCTCGACATTTGCATCAGATTTTTCAATAGAGGCATCTTACCCGCAGCATATTTGTCAAATTCATCAAGATTAATCAGTCCCATCTCCGACATAAGTCGCTCTGCTTTCCCTTCCGAAGTCAGTTTCAAATTATCCATATAGTAATGCTGCAAAGCCGCAGGCATCAACGACTTGCAGAAAGTAGACTTCAACCGCCCCTGTTCCGAACTTACGAGAATAGGAGCTACACTATTAGCATGAATCCCTGTTTTTCCCGACCATTGGGCGGCAACTCCCAAAAGCCATGTATGAAAGCCGCGCACCCACAGAGGCAAATCGGAGACGCGCAACGCCAACGGAGTGATGCGATCAATGCCATCCCAAATAGGTAATTCATCCATATAGAGCCGGAAAGGGTGGTATTCGACAATACGGGTAGAGTAAATATAGCGACTCACGTCCTTATCCCAGCAACTAATCCCCTTTGCATGAGCTTCCATACAAAAGGTGTTCAAATCACGTTTGCCCACCGGTTGAAAAATACCGATTGCTTTACCTGCATCATCCAACGGGCGGAATTCCGTTTCTTCCGTCAGGAGATTATAACGGAAATCATACTGGGTACGCAAAAAAGCGTTCACCTGCTCCGTCAGGCAGGTAGAGCCGGTTTTCTTACTATCCGGTTTAGATAGTGACAAATCCGACACCCCTGATAATTCAGAACACTCCGATTGTTCCACTGATTCCGATTGTTCCACTGCTTCCGGCTGTATTTCTTCCGGGACAGGCAGTCCTGCTTCTACTTTTTCTGTCCCGCCCATTTTCAGCCCGTTCGTTTCCGCTTCTGCAAAAGCAGTCTCTTTTTTCATTCCAGTTCTCCACACCTTCATCAACATAGAGAACAATTTTGTTACTTTTTCCATCATATTTCGTTGTTATTTTAATGTTTTCGTATGCCAAATATACAACCACCCGATAGCGGTTTGCAAGCCGATTGCAAGTTTGTCCTTAACTAATTGCGTTTATGAAATAAAGCCTTTATTATTAGGTTAGCAAGCCTTTGTGTTGTATCTTTGCAATAAGAAATAATAAAGGCTAATTAAGGTTAGCCGATAGGCTATCTAGTGTTATCTTATACGCTAACCAAGATTAGCGTATAAGCTGATTAAGATTAGCTGGTGCATTTAAAGGAAGAACAACCCAAAGGAACTATAAGAGAAACAGAACAGAAGTACATCTATAAAAGAAAGGAACTATGGCTATATTATTTGACTGGTACGAGAATCCGGTATCACCGGACAAGCCCAAGAAGAAAAGATTCCATCCGCGCATCATTGCCAACGGACAGGTAGATACGGATGAACTCAGAAGCAGAATCCAGTCGCGATGCACACTGAACGAAGTAGATGTGACCGCTGTACTGGACGCTCTCTCGCAAGTAATGGGAGAAGAACTGGGAGAAGGAAGACAGGTACATCTGGATGGCATCGGTTATTTCTACCCCACGCTGACTGCTACCGAAGAAATCTCCGCAGATACTCCCCGCAAAAATTCGAAAGTGAAATTGAAAGCGATACAGTTTCGCTCGGACAAGAGATTGAAACAATCTGTCGGAACTATAAAAATAAAGCAAATGAAGCGGGTCATACATTCTGCCAAATTATCGGAAATAGAGATAGATATGCGTCTGAAAGAGTATTTCACCGACCATCAGATTATGCAGCGCTCCGACTTTCAAAGCATTACGGGGATGGTTCGCTCCACAGCCATGATTCATATCCGCCGACTCCGCAAGGAAGGAAAGCTCCAGAATATAGGCATTCCCAACCAACCGATATATGTGCCGGCTCCAGGATTTTATGGAAAATCCAGGGATTATCAGCCAGTCAGATAAACTGAAACGGAATAAAATAATCAAGGAAGATAATCAAAACAAGAGATATAAATTAAGCAATGCGCTATCGCGGAGACGCTTACGATATAAAAAATGGCTGAAGGCGAAGCCCTTTATTTCAGGGTTCGCTTTCAGCCGCTATCTCTTTCCAGCAAGCGATTACAGAGAACCGCTGAATGCTGAAACCACGTTATTGCTTTGCTGTTTCCAGCAGTACACCACGGTTCAGAATCGGCTGGTCAAACTTATCATTTCGTTTGTTTAATCTCATGTATATATGTATCTTTGCCACGATGAAACATTTATCCACATATTTGCCACCGTTCTTTTATGCTGCTCTGACTACTATATCCGTAGTGCTCTATATCTCAAACGGTGCATTGAATGGAGATTTTCTATATGGATTCGAACGTTTTTCAATGCTCAACGATGAACCGTTGCCTGCTGAATTGCCGAATATAAGAGAGATAAGCTTGCTCGCCTCTTCCATGTTCGGTGGGAGTTTTCTTGCATGGCAAATCTTCAAGCCGAAGTCTTGGCTAATCTATTTATTTTGTACATTACTAACCATTCCGCTTAGTTTCTTCGTCACCTTCATCATTAGTATTCTATTTATGACAATCTTCATGATGTATGAATCTTTGGAATCCGGATTTTCTCCCATGAACATAGTGAATTATATAATTGCCGGTTCTTTTTATTCACTAATTATTACTATTCAATCCGGCGGACTGTTTATCTTGCCTATTCTCTGTTCATGTCTGCAAAGTGCTGTGATTGTGAGAACAGGCGTGTGGCTCAAAAAAGTTGTGACGTAGAAGAAACACAATTAGTATTATGGAAAAAAGACCCTTAAAAAGAACACTCATCTTCATCCCTTTCATCTTCTTGTACTTAGTATGTGTTGATAGGGGGATTATCATCATTGATCCTTGTGCTGCAACGCCCGGTCACGATTATATCACAGGATTGATTTTGCTCGCATCTTTTCCTTTCGTTGCCGGAGTGCTGTTTCACTGGTATCTGGGATGTTTCAATTTTCCCAAACGGAAAAGATATTGGATAGCCGGTTTATTCCCTTCGACTCTGCTAGCAATATCATCTTTTCTAATGATATCGCTATTCTTCAATGTAGAGGAAGACTTAAGTAATGGAAAATTATGGTTTTTCCTCTACAATTTAGATTGTTACAATGACGCCGTCCCCAAACCGCTTGTTCTGTTTTTGGCGATTTCCGTAATGTTTTATTTACTCCTACTGATGGTTTTCATTCTCTTTCGCACTTGTATCAGACGGCGAAATAGGTATAACTAAGGTATTATACAATGGCGCATACCTCAACCACCTGCTGTTCATCGCCCGCCACAAGTCTGATGACTTATCCGATGGAGTGACAAAATCATCACCATGTTCTGCCAGCAACCATTCCAGTACATGGTAGACTGCTAAATTTTGCTCATCGGATAATATCCCGAAACGCAGATATTGCATTTCTTGAATCTCCCGACTTTTCAGATGACACGTCAATGTCCAGACCAGCGTGTTATTCATATTTTCCCCAGCTTGGTAGTCTCCAACAATTGAGGTGAGAAAAGCCGGAAGGTAATAGTGGAAAGCCTCCGCAGTAAAGAAGTGCAAAGCATCCTGCTTCTCACGCAATAAATTTTGCGGCACATCCGCCCATTCATAGCGAGCGTAATTATCTCCTATTTCCGCACATTTCGAATCATCAGAAGAAGGCATTACAATATTATCTAGTTTCGGACGAGGCACGTCGACAAAGGAAGATTTTATCTCTGCTAAAAGTTTGTCCTTACTCTGCACTTGTTTCTGCAATAGAGTCCGGCGGCATCTTTCATCTATTTTTTTCATCTTGTCCGGGGTATAAGTTGTGTTCGGATAGACTTTCAGAACGTCGTTCAACAAACGGCGACAGAGACTCATACTCTGATCCGTCCAACGGCGCGCCCAGAAAGAATAAGCCCAAACCAACTCATAGTTTTTCATATCTATATACATCATGGCATGAGGCTGGTTGAAATAAGGTATCAATCCTGTGAGATTTTCCCAACCAATGTGCTGCTCAGCCATGTTGTCATAAAGCAACGACAATTTATCACCCTGTGGGCATCCCAGATCATAGTAAGCATAGTCCAGCATATCAATCAGTTGCCCCAGTCCCGATGAACGGTAGAGATTTCCATAATTAAGCGTTTTCAGCACATCGGGCAGTATCTTGCCACTAATCAATTCATAAGATTCTTCCTCTGTTAAGCTTGCATCTTCCGCATCAAGTATTTCTATTACTAATTTCTGTATATTGGTGAAATCCTCCCCCGAAAACAAATCATAATCTATAAGTGTCCTGTCTTCGTCTACTACAGAATTACGAAGGTCAGCATAATTATACAATAGCCTTTCCGTAAACGGTATATAGCCATTATTAATTTCAGAAGAATCCCGCCCTTCACCCCACCCGCATTGTTTGAAGTAGCGAACCACACTACCACCTACCTGCCCAGTCCAAGCTTTATCCGAGACTTCTGCATCAGACTTATCCGTTCGCGTACCCTCATCTATATATTGTTGACAATAGTCGTTCACTAAAATACTGATACCTATATAATCGGCTGCATAAACCGCAACAAGTGCGGGGAGACACAATAGCGAAAGAAAGATAGACCTTAAACGTGCTCCGGCAAACAATAAAAGAGCGGAAAGTGCTGCAATGACGAAGTGAAGAACAAAAAGAAGTATTCCCGGGACATACGTACACAATGTTTCGTCGGATGGAAAATCATCACGAGTAATGAAAGATATGGCGAATACCAGTATGGCTGTTAGTGTTCCGGTAAAGGCGAAAAGTTGCAGATAGGTGAGACGCTGCAGCAATGGGATTGCACGTTCTTCGTCAGTGAGCGGTTCTATCTTAGCTATTAACCTGATAAATATCCAAACTAACAGGGTGACGGTTGCTGCGAACAGAAATCCACAGACTGGAGTATAAAGAATATCCTTTCCCTGAATACACCAATAACTAGTTTCAGAACTTGGCAAACCCAGAATCAGCATCCACAAATAATAGGCTGCCAAGCAACCCGAATAAAGAAATCCGAGTATATTTTTATAAATTTTCCGCTTCATGTGTTTCATTCAATTCAGTGTTTATGCTCATAATTGGTACTAAAAATCAATTCATGCATTTCTTGACTGAAAACAAAGGTAGTAATTAAATCTGAATACACACATCATCCAACTGAAAAAACAACTCTTCCCCTCACCCCAAAAAGCGACTGAAAGCAAACCAGTTTATCACTGGCACTGCCTTCAGCCGCTATCTCTTTCCAGCAAGCGATTACAGAGAATCGCTGAATGCTGAAATCACTTTATTATTTTGCTGTTTCTACCAGTACAACACGGTTCAGAATCGGTTGACCGAACTTATCGACGCCACCACCGGCAGCAACTTTCAAGTTATCGGCAGGAATTCCATACTTCTTTACCAGCAGGTCTTTAACAACCTGTGCACGTTCCAAGCTCAACTTCTGGTTGAAAGCCGGAGTACCTGTTGCAGAGTCTGCATATCCGTTGATGGTATAGGTAGTGCCGGGGAATTCTTTAATGCGGCTGGCAAGATAAGACAAGTTCATCTCTTCCTGCGGAGACAGTTTGTCAGAACCAATCTTGAAGAATACGGTACGCGGAGCGATATTAGGATCTGTGATAACTACTGTTTCTTCTTCTACTTCAACCGGCTGTTTTGCATCAGCCAATTGCTGTTGCAACTGCATATTGGCGGCTGCCATTGCATTCATCTGGTTACGCATCTGGTTCAGTTCGAGTTCAGAGATAATCTGCGGTACAGGACGTTGGAATCCGCGGGTCGGGAAATAATAAGTTACACCGACAGTTGCACCGAGGATACCGTCATAATCACGTTTGCCACCATGTTCGCCGTCAAACTTACCTTCCAGGCCTGTTGCGCTCAATTCAAGGTTCAAGTCAACAGCGTTCGACAAGCGGAAACGGTTGATGATACCTGCATTGAAAGTAGCGGCATCAGTGTGAGGACGAGAGTAAGAATGAGCCCAACCGGCACCGATATAAGGGATGATTTCATATACACGGTTCGGATTGTATCCACCGAAAAGCGCGTTCAGGTTAATCATCAAATCACCATGAAGATTCATGTAATCCCATCTCTGTTTGTAAGAACCGTCTTCTCTCGGACCACCGACTACATAGTCAGCAGTTTCATTCATCGTGAATCCTTTAGCTTGCAGACCACTGTACTGCATACGCAGTCCGAAGCCCGGAGTTAGCCATTTGCCGACAGACACGTTGAATGTAGGAGCAACACGGTCTCTGAATTTGCCGATATGGTCATTATTGCCATACAGCACCTGAGCACCGCCCCCTACAGAGAAGAACCAGTTGCTCCAGAACGGGTTGGTTATTACTTGATATTTATCTTGTACCTGAATCACTTCGTATTCAGTTACCGTCATAGTCTGCTGCGCAGAAGCGACAGACGCAACGCCGGCAAAAGCCAGCAACATCAGAATCTTTTTCATATACCTAATAGTTAAGTGGTTATTTAAATCTTTTTCATTGTTGAACTAATTAAATAACACGAACTGAACTAAAAGGTTTTAGGAAAAGATGAAATTATTTGCTTTATTTGAATAAACGTTCGATATCTTCTTCTTTGATTGTCGTCAATACAACCTTCCCGTCCGGAGTGTAATTCGGTGAGGGACAAGCGAAAAGATTATCAACAAGACTGACCATTTCTTCGTTGCTCAGCACTTGTCCGTAAACGATTGCTGCCGCACGTGCCAATGTCAGTGCCAGTATATTCTGTATTTCTTCCTTGACATCGTTCCCTTTTTCCATTGCCGTATGTAGCATATTACGCACCAGTTCGACCGGATTCAGCCCTTCGATACCGGACGGAATGCCATTGATGGCATAACTTCCGCCGCCCAAATTGCTCAAATCGAAACCTACTGCCGACAAATCATCCATAATACTTTGCAACACGGCAGCTTCCGAAGCGGGCAATTGCAATATTTCGGGGAAAAGAACACCTTGCGACACACCTTGCTTCTGCTGAATCTGAACCATATACCGGTCGAAAAGCACCCGTATATGTGCCCGGTGCTGGTCGATAAGCATCAACCCGGATTTTACGGAAGTCAGAATAAACCGTCCCTTGAACTGCAAATGCTGGTTTCCTTTTTCTATCACAGGTTCGCTGGCATATAAAGTAGAAGAAGCCATAGAAGGCATTGTCTCCATTTTTTCTTCTATAACGGACGTTTCTTCGCTGACAACAGAGTCTTCCCATTCCATTTCAGGCTCCGGCATCGGATTATTCATCTTGCTGGCTTTCGTCAGACCGCCATACAAATCCTCCCATTCCACCTTTGAACGGCTATACGAACCGCCGCTACCGCCTGTCGGAACTTTGAACGGATTATAATCCGAGTTATAATGCACTCTAGGAGGCTCGGAAGTTGTCTTCTGTTCAAATGCCGGAATATCGGGCATATCTTCCGTATCAAAATCAATGGAAGGGATAGCACTGAACTTACCCAACGACTCTTTCACCGATGCCGAAAGTATCTGCCAGATGGCCTGTTCATTCTCAAACTTGATTTCGGTCTTGGTCGGGTGAATATTCACATCGATATTGGCCGGATCTACTTCAAAATAGATAAAGTAGGAAATCTGCTCGCCGGTGGGAATCAACTGTTCATAGGCCTCCATCACTGCCTTATGGAAGTAAGGATGGCGCATATAACGCCCGTTGACGAAGAAATACTGGTGAGCGCCTTTCTTACGGGCTGTTTCCGGTTTGGCTACGTATCCGGAGATTTTCACCATGGTAGTGTTCACTTCTATATTAAGCAACTGCTGATTGAGCTTTTTACCGAAAATAGCCATAATGCGCTGACGCAATGGAGATACCGGAAGATTGAAAAGCTCCGAATCATTGCTATAAAGTGAAAAGGCGACTTCCGGATGAACAAGAGCGATACGTTCAAATTCAGCAAGGATATTACTCAGTTCGGTTGAGTTCGCTTTCAGGAATTTACGACGGGCGGGCACATTAAAGAACAGGTTCTTTACGGAGAAGTTGCTTCCTTTTGAACAGGAAACAGCTTCCTGGCTCTCTACCGTAGAGCCTGCTATCACCAGCTTCGTTCCCAATTCCTCCGATTCCGGGCGTGTCTTCAGTTCTACCTGAGCCACTGCGGCAATGGAAGCCAAGGCTTCTCCACGAAATCCCATCGTGCGCAGAGCAAACAAATCGGCAGCTTCACGTATCTTGGAAGTAGCATGACGCTCGAAGGAAAGACGGGCGTCCGTTTCGGACATTCCCTTTCCATCATCGATAACCTGAATGCTGGTCTTCCCCGCATCAGTCACCAATACATGTATATTTTGCGCATCTGCATCAATCGCATTCTCCACTAGCTCCTTGATAACAGATGCCGGACGTTGTATCACTTCGCCGGCAGCAATCTGGTTAGCTACCGAATCAGGTAACAAATGAATAATATCGCTCATAATTCAGTTAAAATTAAAAGTTCCAGCTTCCCGTTGCCAAATAATGCCACAAATACAAAAGGAAAGCAATGATAACCAATATGATTCCGAAAGAGACCGGTTTGCGGCCACTTGCTTTTCTTCTTTTCAGGTGAGTAGTTCCTTCGATAAACTTACCACGAATATCCTCCGGATTAAATTCTTTCTCCGGCAGCATGCCCAAGTCGCGTTTTGCGTTCTCTTCCATCTTGGCGAGCTTTTCCTTGCGCTCATCCACGTAAATGTATTGATGATTAAAGCCACGAGGTTTCCTCATCGAATTAAACATTCCCATACTACTTCATATTAATTAAGTTTCGCTTTTCTGTTTTTGGTCGCCGGTCGGTAGTCGGTTTCAGAGTTTCCCCTTCCCGCTTGCTCCGCCAGTTGAATATATCATCCTTATTCAGCGGACGGACATAGTCGAACCAGGCAAAAGTAGGCAGACGCAGTTTGTCGGGCGGTATTTGATCCATCGGATACATCGTTCCGTTGGACTTGCCGATAAACAGTCCCTTCTCCATCTTCTTGTCTTTCATGTAAAGATGAAGCACACTGCCTTCCAGACAATTGAATCCGGTCATCGTGCTGTCCTTCTCTTCGGGATAAAAAGCAGTCTGTACATTACCAACCACCTCGATATGCCGCATATCGCCATCTATGAAATAGGCTTTCATCTCCTTGCCGGACACTTGGTTATAATGGATGGAGTCTTTCATTTCCACCGTCAAAGCCTGGTTGATGATATGCGCCCAGTCAATGGTACTGTCATTCATATAAATCTTAATCTGCTCGCCCAGTAGCTGCTGGCCGTCATTCCAAAGAATCGGGTCGGTATACATGGTCATGCAGGAGTCCTTCGAGTTATACACCAGCGAGTCGCATACTCCCTGCACATCGGTACGGTACATACGCACTTTATGATACGCCTTCATCAAACGGAACAAAGAGTCGGTATTCAGATTGTAAGATACCACCTGCAAGGTATCCCCATGCATAAAGAGACTATCCCCCTGCGAATAATCAATGGCAACCGCCCGCTTGGTGGCAAAGGCAGAATCCGTCAATTCATTATAGAAGCAGTAATCGCCCGTCAGCATATTCTTATTGATAGTATCCGTCATCTTCACATTATCGAACGCCTCACCATAACCGACGACACGGTCGTAGAACAGACTGTCGCCCACCAGTTTCTTTCCCTGGTTGGTCAGAATGGAACGGTCGAGCAGTTCGGCTTGCTCGGTCAACGTGTTATAGAATCCACGTTCGGAGTAGATGTGGTTATTATCACTCACAATGTTCGAAGGACCGAGGATAACGGCTATTTTGTTCTCCGTATTATACCTTAATGTATCGGAAGTCAGCACAAACTTGGGATTCACGAGTTTCACATCGTGGTTGAACACTGACTGTTTCGTGGCAGGGCTGTATTCGCCCCAGTCGGAAGTCAGCACGTTCTCTTCATCCATCAAGGTTCCCCCTTCAAAGTAATACCCGAGATCATAGAGACGGTCGTAGTTCAAGCTGTCTGTCAGCAGGGTCGTATTGCGGTTAATCATCTTCACGTTTTCACGGAGCTGCGCAATCTGCGTCATTCCGTCATAGTAAAGGTAATCACCATATATAAATAAGGTGTCTCCCTGCTCCATACGTACATTACTGAAAGCCTCCACCGAGTTGGTTTTCTCGAAAATCAAGGCACTGTCACAGTACATATACATACTGTCATGGCGCATCTTCACGTTACCAATCAGCACTTGCACATCAGGGCGGGCCAGCTTGTCCGCCTGACCTTCGTCGGCATGGAGCAAATAAACCTTCGTCTTTTTATTCTCCGGCTGCTTCTGTGGCGGCCGAGCCGTTTTAGACGTATCCGCAGCCGGCTTCGTTGAAGTCCCCTTATTAGTTGCAGGTTTCTGTCCCGTAGGCCTTACTTGCGCTACAAGACATACACCAAACAGGCATAGAAAGCCTATAAGGAGCCATCTATGCCTGTCTTGTTGTTTATCTTTCTTATTTTGTTTCAGCATATAAAGTCAAGCTGTTAAACATCAATCCTTCTTCACCCAACCCGGGTACTTGAAGTCACACTTCTGCCAGTTTTCGTTGATGCGTACATATGTGTTTTTCTGCTTGTTCAGAATCCACTTCTGCAACATCTCTTCACGGCGTTTATCCATCACGATCTCTTTCAAGTCCTGATAGTCCTCTGCGATGGTAGCTTTATGACCGTTGATTTTCGCTTTCAACTTTACGATAGCACATACTTCTTTTCCGTCCTTCTCGTTTATCATTGTAAAGGCTTTTGAAATTTCGCCTACGTTCATCTTGTCTACCACCTTAGCTACATCCTGCGGAAGATCCTGCATCTGGAACTTAGAAGTCGTGACACCGGAGTTCTCGTTGATGTTCACCATGATACCGTGGTTGTTGCGGGTATCCTTATCTTGTGAGATAACGGCAGCCGCTTCGTCGAACGTGAATTTATTAGCGCGGATATCATCTGCAATAGAGTCCAGACGTGCACAAGCTTCGGTCAGTTCTTTTTCCGACACTTTCGGACGCAACAGGATATGACGTGTATTGACGCGGTCGCCACGCTTTTCAATCAACTGGATAATGTGATAACCGAATTCCGACTCTACAATCTTGGATACTTTCTTCGGATCCTGCAAGCTGAATGCCACATTCGCATAAGAAGGGTCCATCATACCACGTCCCATGAATCCGCACTCGCCACCTTTGATGGCAGATGCTTTGTCTTCGGAATACAGACGAGCCAACGTAGAGAAGTCGATTTCCCCTTTCGTCACACGGTCGGTATAGTCACGCAACCTTTTCTTCACATCTTCAATTTCCGCAATAGGAATTTTAGGTTGCAGAGTGATAATCTGCACCTCCACCTGCGTCGGGATGTACGGGATACTGTCTTGCGGAAGGTCTTTGAAGTAACGGCGTACTTCTGCCGGAGTCACCTTGATTTCCCCAACCAGTTTCTGCTGCATCTTCTGCACCGTCAGTCCGTCACGTGCATTGTCGCGCAATGTCTCACGAATCTGTGTCGCGGTTTTATTGAAGTATTCCTCCATCTTTTCTTTAGAACCAATCTGCTGGATATACATATTGGTCATCATATCTACACGCTGTATGATTTCCGCTTCGGAAACTTCGATACTATCCAGCTTTGCCTGGTGCAAGAACAGCTTCTGCACGGCAATTTCTTCAGGAATCACGCAATAAGGGTCGCCGTCGAATCTGCGTCCGTTATACAAGGCATCCATACGTGCCTCTTCTACATCTGATTTTAAAATAGCTTCGTCACCTACTACCCAAACTACTTCATCAACCACATTGTCCTGTGCATAAGTTGCCACATTAGCAAATACTGCCAGGATAAGGGTAACAACAAATCTAAAGTTCACAAACTTCTTCATTCTTTGTATTTAATAATTATATATAATCTTCTTCTTGCTTGCCGCCTGCTGATACAGATCACTCTTTACTTGTTCCATAAAACTCACCCGTTTCTGATTGACCAGCAAGTCCTTCACTTCCGCCCGGGCAAACTCATACGGTTTTTCCTCCCCTGCTCCACGATAATCGCTCACATTCAGGAAATAATGAAATGCCGTATCTTTCAATTCCACCTGACGGTGTTTGTTCACATATTCTTCCGGCGCTTCTACTTTCAACGGAATCAAGTCCAGCACATCTGTCACCGGCACCCATTTGTCATAGAAGTATTCATATTTCACCGCATTCTGCAAACTATATTTCTCAAGACTTTCCACAGCATCCTGTTTATCCGACTTATACCATCTGCGGACATTATTCAACTGGGGAGCCGTCAGCGGCACTTTAATAAACAATCCTTTTATCAACGGGCTTTCCAGCTTAAACAGTTCCTTGTTTTTCTCGTAATACTCCGCAATCTCCTGTTCGGGAATGTCTTTCGCCAATTTCTGGTTAATCAACTCCTGCTGATAAGTATGCATAATCAACGCTTTGCGGTAATTCTCCACCAGTTTGTCCACATCCACATTATCGGGAATATTGTTTGCAGCCTTTTCATACAATAAAATCTCTTCAGCCCAGCTACGAATATAATGCTCGGCGAAGAGAATGCTATCGTCTTTTGACAGTCCGACGGGAAGTACGGACATCAAATCTTCTTTATATAAAAAGTTACCGTCCACCTCTACCAAAGGAGTCTTTCCTTTGTGGTCGCGCTGTTCCTTGCACGCTCCACAACCAAGAAGGGTAATCAGTAAGAGGACTAATATTCGCATTGGCAACTAAAATCTACTTATTTAAGGTACGAAGATAGTGAATAATCGGTTACATCAGTTATTATTAACTGTTTTTAAAACCTCTTGGTTTATTTCAACCTTACCGGACTCCTTCAATTCCCGCGTCCAATACGTGTCGAGATAGGTTCGATAATCCTTCCGCACCTGTTCTATCACTTCCCGATAATCATCCGGTCCCTTCTGTTTCCCACCGGCCACAATGGTAAAAGGATAAGACACAACAGGATCAAATCCACCTTTCTTGAAAACCAGTTTATCTACATATTTATTGTCTCCGACGGCAAAAACTCCCTGCTCAATCTGTATCTTTTCTACCCCCGACACATTAAAAGCTTGCCGAAGTTTATCCACCCATTCATTTTCCGGCAGTTTCTTCAATATTTTTTTCGCCTGCTTAGCGGTCTTTTTGTCGGCACAATGAAGAACGGCTCCTTTATAACGCGGACTATCCCACCGATAATCCGATGAGTGAAACTTAAAATAAGTTGCCAGCCCGGCACGGTCATTCATCGCGGGCAAGTCTACTTTTTGCCGTGTCACCTCTTTTATGAGATACTCTTCATCGGATTTCTGCAAAGCATAGCGGATTTCAGGATACTTTTTATCCATATTCCTGCTTTCATAATCCAACAATGACTTGGCTATAAATTCATCGAGCTGACGTTTTACAGCCTGCGGATGCGAAGCGGCAAATCGTTTGAACAGACTCCCCGTATAACGTTGCCCGTCAATGGTAAACAAAGTCTGTTCTGTTCCGCCTTTCAATAACAGTTCTTCTATACCCGCCTGATTCGGAGCATATTGCCAGTCCTTTTTCAATCGTTCCACTACTTTTCCGATAACTTTATCCGGTATCTCCCTGCGGCGCATACGTTCTGTCAGTCTATCGGCAACTTCTTCATAGGCAGGCATCTCTTTCCGGTCAATCACTTTCAGGATATGGATTCCTGCAGGAGTAAAGAACGGTTGGGATATTTCCCCCTTCGACAGAGCGAAAGCCACATTCTCAAATTCGGTAGTTGTCTGCAAACTTTCTATCCAACGGCTTTGCTTATCATCCGAATACTTCTCTACCAGACGGGCGAAATCCAGTCCGGGCTGATTCTGTATCATCCGGTAGATAGAATCCATGCGGGACTTCTGTTCTTCCAAGTGCCGGGAAGTAATCGTTTGCGGCAGATATTTAAAAATCTGCATGACTTGCACTTGTCCGCTACGTGCTTGCAGTCCCATTTTCTGATATCGGGCACGGACACAGCTATCCATCACCGACTTATCTATCAGATAAGCATCCGTCAACTTAGTGCGGGCAGCTTTCTGTTGTTCACGAAAAGCGGAAGTCGTATCGAGCCCGACAGCTTTTGCTGCTTCTACCTTTTGCATGGATTGAGCGAAAAGTGCCGCATACTCCTTTGGAGAAAGATTGGCATCTGCGCCAACCGCATTGTGACGATACGAATATTCAAACTCCGAACGGGATATATCTCTCCCGTTGACACGCATCAATACAGGGTCTTCCTGAGCAAAGACCAAGATTGCGAAGAGACAGACACACCCTGACAACAGACTTCTTTTCATCATCTATTCTTATTTTTCCAAACAACAATAACAAGTATCCCAACCAACGAGTAATAAACAACAAACGGTGAACAGCAAACATACGCTGATTGGCACAGCTTGTTCACCGTTCACCGTTAGTTAACAGTTCACCGTTTGTATTTGTTATTCCGGACGGCTATAATTAGGCGATTCACTGGTAATCGTCACGTCGTGCGGATGGCTTTCCATCACACCGGCATTGGTAATACGGGTAAACTTCGCGTCATGAAGTTTCTCAATATTAGCAGCGCCACAGTATCCCATACCTGCACGCAGACCGCCTGTCAACTGATAAACCACTTCGAAAAGCGTACCTTTGTAAGGAACACGTGCAGCGATTCCTTCCGGAACGAGCTTCTTCACGTCCGCTGTCCCACTCTGGAAGTAACGGTCTTTCGAGCCGTTCTCCATCGCTTCCAAAGACCCCATACCACGATAGGACTTGAATTTACGGCCATTGAAGATGATAGTATCACCCGGAGACTCTTCAGTTCCCGCAACCAACGATCCGATCATTACGCAATATCCACCGGCAGCCAACGCCTTCACCACGTCGCCCGAATAGCGCAAACCACCATCGGCAATCAAAGGAATGCCTGTACCTTTCAGTGCTTTCGCTACCTCATATACAGCCGACAACTGGGGAACACCTACACCGGCAACTACACGGGTCGTACAGATAGAGCCCGGTCCGATACCTACCTTCACTGCATCCGCACCTGCTTCCGCCAACGCCTTCGCTGCTGCTCCGGTAGCAATATTACCTACTACAATATCAATATTCGGGAAGCGCTTCTTCGCTTCTTTCAGTTTCTCGATGACAAATGCAGAATGTCCGTGAGCCGTATCAATAACGATAGCATCCGCACCTGCATCCACCAAAGCCTGCATACGTTCCAGTGTATCGGCAGTCACACCCACACCGGCAGCTACACGCAGACGTCCTTTGGCATCTTTGCAAGCCATCGGCTTATCTTTTGCTTTTGTAATATCCTTATAAGTAACAAGACCGATCAGCTTTCCGTCCATTCCTACAATCGGAAGTTTCTCAATCTTATGTTTCTGAAGAATCTGTGCAGCAGATTCCAAGTCGGTCGACTGGTTTGTAGTCACCAATCTTTCTTTCGGTGTCATGACCAGGTCGATATGTTTAGTCATATCTCTTTCGAAACGCAAATCTCTGTTAGTTACAATACCTACCAGATAACCTTCATCATCCACTACGGGGATACCTCCGATTTTATATTCGGCCATAATAGCTAAAGCATCGCTAACAGTAGACCCTCTTTTAATCGTTACAGGGTCATAAATCATACCATTTTCGGCACGCTTCACAATGGCAACCTGTCTCGCCTGTTCTTCAATAGACATATTTTTGTGAATCACACCGATACCGCCTTCACGAGCAATGGCAATAGCCATTTTCGCTTCGGTAACCGTATCCATGGCAGCCGTCACAAAAGGAATTTTTAACTCAATGTTTTTTGAAAACTTAGTCGAGAGATCGACAGTGCGCGGTAAAACTTCAGAATAAGCGGGGATCAACAATACGTCGTCGTAAGTTAACCCATCCATTACAATCTTATCAGCAATAAATGACATAGGGCTATGCGTTTAAAAATTATTGCGTGCAAATATACGGTTTTTATTCAAAACTGCATACCTGCACGCTTATTTTTTTCGCTTTTTTAATTGGCCATTTCAGAGATGAACTTAATACGTACCAAGCGAACTTCCTCTTCAGTGAAGTCATCGCCTAATTCATCAAGCGCATCATCAATCTTATCAGTGGTAGATTCCTTGAAATAATCGTAGATATCGAGCATGTGATCTTCATCCATGATTTCTTCCAGGAAATAATCGATATTCAGTTTAGTTCCCGAATAGACGATAGCTTCCACCTCGTCCAGAAGTTCACCAAATTCGATACCTTTGGAAAGAGCGATATCATCTAACGCCACTTTACGGTCAATTGCCTGAATGATAGCTACTTTCATCTTTGATTTATTAGCAACCGTACGTACCCGCAAATCTTCAGGACGTTCTATTTCATTCTCTTCACAGTGGCGTTTGATTAATTTACAGAACTCTTCACCGTAACGTTTTGCTTTTCCGGCTCCTACGCCCGGTATATTCTGCAACTCATCCAATGTCACCGGATAAATGGTAGCCATCGCTTCCAAAGACGGATCCTGGAAGATCACATAAGGCGGCACTTCCAGTTTCTTCGAGAGTTTCTTCCGCAAGTCCTTCAACATAGAATAAAGAGCAGGGTCTACCGCACAGGAACCACCGCCACGTGCCGGAACTTCTTCTTCCGTCTCTTCAAAGTCGTTGTCTTCGGTAATCTTGAATGACTTCGGCTTCTTCAAGAACTTGTGTCCTTCCTCCGTCACTTTCAGGAGTCCGTAATGTTCCACATCCTTGCTCAAGTAACCTGCGATCAGTGCTTGACGAATCACTGCGTTCCATGTTTTATCCTCTTCGCCCATACCGGAGCCGAAGACTTCGAGGTCTTCATGCAAATGCGCCTGTACTTCGGAAGTTTCTTTACCTTGTAGTATGTCTATAATATAATCTGCCTTAAAATTTTCTTTCACCGCGATAATCGCTTCAATCACGGCACACAATAACTCTTGAGCCTCCACTTGTTTTTTAGGGTTTAAACAGTTGTCACAATTTCCACAATTCTCTTCCGTATATTCTTCGCCGAAATAATGCAGCAACGTCTTGCGCCGGCATACGGAAGATTCGGCATAAGCAGCGGTTTCCAACAGAAGCTGCTTGCCAATTTCCTGCTCTGCCACAGGTTTTCCTTGCATGAACTTCTCCAGTTTCTGCAAATCTTTGTTTGTATAAAAGGTTATGCACTGACCTTCACCGCCATCTCTACCGGCACGTCCGGTCTCCTGGTAATACCCTTCCAGACTCTTTGGAATATCGTAGTGAATCACAAACCTTACATCCGGCTTGTCGATTCCCATACCGAAAGCGATAGTTGCTACAATAACGTCCACTTTTTCCATCAGGAAATCATCCTGATTCTTAGTCCGCGCCAACGAGTCCATCCCGGCATGATAAGGACGCGCATTGATACCGTTTGCCTGAAGGATTTCAGCAAGTTCCTCTACTTTTTTCCGGCTAAGGCAATAGATAATGCCCGATTTTTCCGGATTGTTTTTGATAAACTTGATAATATCCCTGTCAATATTAGCGGTCTTCGCGCGTACCTCATAATAAAGGTTCGGACGGTTGAACGACGATTTGAAAACTTGAGCATCTACCATTCCCAGATTTTTCTGGATATCATGCTGCACCTTTGGTGTCGCTGTTGCGGTCAACGCAATCAACGGAGCCTTTCCTATTTCGTTGATAATAGGGCGAATCCGCCGGTATTCCGGTCGGAAGTCATGTCCCCATTCAGAAATACAATGAGCTTCGTCCACTGCGTAGAACGAAATTTTCACCGAACGCAAAAATTCTACATTCTCTTCTTTCGTCAGCGATTCCGGCGCCACATATAGCAATTTTGTCTTTCCGGCAAGGATGTCCGACCTCACTTGGTCTATCGCGCCTTTATTTAATGAAGAATTGATAAAATGGGCGACGCCATCTTCTTCACTGAAATTGCGCATTGCATCCACTTGATTCTTCATCAACGCAATAAGCGGAGAAATTACAATTGCCGTACCTTCCATCAAGAGCGAAGGTAGCTGATAGCATAAAGATTTCCCGCCACCGGTAGGCATCAGTACAAAGGTATCTTTACCATCGAGCAAGTTGTTAATGATCGCTTCCTGGTTTCCCTTGAACTTATTAAATCCGAAACACTTCTTCAGTTCATCTGTTAAATTAATCTTCCTTGCCATCTTAACTTAGGTTGTTTTATTCAGTTCATGGTTTAACTTTAGTAGGCTCCCTCCTTCAAGAGAGCCAAACAAAGTTATAAACAACTTCGTAATTACCAAGCAAAATGCGACTAATATTTTTAAGAAAATACAGTTACGATCATCTTTTATAGTCTTACTCTCTGATTTTAAGCAGTTTGCAGTCGTGCCATATTCGCTTTTTCCAGTTGCATCTTTGCATAATCCAGCGTCACCTTATACTCTTTTTTGTCCTCTGAAGGGATTTCAAACATGACATCCATCATGATTGTCTCCACAATAGAGCGCAATCCACGGGCACCCAGCTTATATTCTACCGCCTTATCGACGATATATTCGAAGACAGCATCTTCAAATGTGAGCTTGATACCATCCATTTCAAACAGTTTGATGTACTGCTTGATGATAGAGTTTTTCGGTTCGGTGAGGATAGCACGAAGCGCATTCCGATCCAGCGGATTCAAATAAGTCAGTACCGGAAGACGTCCGATAATTTCGGGAATCAGTCCGAATGACTTCAAATCCTGCGGAGCGATATACTGCATCATGTTATTCTTATCCACCGTCGCTGTTTTCTGCGACGCCGTATATCCTACGACATGTGTATTCAACCGTTGGGCGATCTTCTTTTCGATACCATCGAAAGCGCCGCCACAGATAAAGAGAATATTTTTGGTATTTACCGGAATCATCTTCTGGTCCGGATGTTTACGACCACCCTGGGGAGGTACGTTCACAACAGAGCCTTCGAGTAATTTCAGCAATCCCTGCTGTACACCTTCACCGCTCACATCACGAGTGATGGAAGGGTTATCTCCTTTGCGGGCAATCTTGTCGATCTCGTCGATAAACACAATACCCTGTTCAGCTTCAGGTACATTATAATCTGCCACCTGAAGCAAACGGGTTAAAATACTTTCGATATCTTCGCCTACATAACCGGCCTCTGTCAGCACCGTAGCGTCTACAATAGTAAACGGCACGTGCAGCAACTTGGCAATCGTACGTGCAAGCAACGTTTTTCCGGTTCCGGTACTACCTACCATAATAATGTTCGACTTTTCAATCTCCACATCATCCCCGCTGTCTTTTTGCAACAGACGTTTATAATGGTTATAGACCGATACGGAAAGGAAGCGTTTTGCGTCATCCTGTCCGATCACATACTGGTCGAGGAATTTCTTGATTTCTACCGGTTTGGGCAGTTCTTTTAAATTGAGTTTGGTAGCTCCCGCGCTTTTCTTGCCTTCGCCCAATGCTTCCTGAGTGATCTCGTAAGCCTGGGTAGCACAACTGTCGCAGATATAGCCGTTCATTCCCGTAATCAGGAATCCGACTTCATTCTCCGACCGTCCACAGAAGCTACACCTTTTCTTTGTCTTTGAATCAGCCATTTTTATTTCTTAATCAATACCTCATCAATCATACCGTACTCTTTCGCTTCCTGAGCTGTCATCCAGTAATCGCGGTCAGAGTCCGCCCATACCTTATCGAAATCAGTATGCGAATGATCGGCGATGATCGTATAAAGTTCTTTCTTCAATTTCTGAATCTCACGAGCTGTGATTTCAATGTCCGACGCTTGTCCTTGCGCACCACCCATCGGCTGGTGAATCATCACACGTGAATGAGGCAACGCAGAACGTTTGCCTTCAGCACCGGCAACAAGCAGTACAGCCGCCATTGAAGCTGCCATACCTGTACAGATGGTAGCAACATCACTTGAAATAAACTGCATCGTATCATAAATGCCCAGTCCGGCGTATACACTTCCGCCCGGAGAGTTGATATAGATAGAGATATCCTTACCCGGATCAACAGAATCCAGATACAGCAACTGTGCCTGAAGCGTATTCGCTGTATAGTCATCTACTTGTGTACCGAGGAAAATGATGCGGTCCATCATCAAACGGGAGAAAACGTCGAGTTGAGTAACGTTCAACTGTCTTTCTTCCAGAATATAGGGATTCAAATACCCGGCCTGCGATTTAATCACATCATCCAATACCATGCCATTCATTCCTAAATGCTTGGTTGCGTATTTTCTAAAATCATCCATGTTAATTGTTCCTTTCTTATAAATTAAAAATAAACGTAAGTACAAAGAAACGAAAAAGAATACAGAGACACAAAAAAACACAGAGTTATAATTTTATAAAAACTCTGTGTTTCTGTGACTTTATATTCTATTCAACCGAATGATTATTCAAACATCTTATTGAATTCTTCGATTGAAACGTTCTTGTTTTCCAAAGTAACCTGCGCTTTCAGAGCAGCAGCCAGCTTCACTTCTACCACACGACTTACCAAATTATTGATAGTTTCTTTCTTCTTCAACATCTCCTGTGCATAGTTATCAAGCACATCATCAGGGATAGACAACATACCGTATTGAGCAAACTGTGCCTTCGTTGTTTCTCTAGCCATCTTCAGAACATCTTCCTGTTCTACTTTGATTTCGTTTGCTTCAACCAACTGTTCCTTAATCAGGTGCCAAGTCAGTTCCTCGATGCTCTTATCATAGTTTTCAGCAACATATTCTTCGCCCTTTTCTTCGTTATTCAGCAACATGATACGTTTCAGCAGAGCGTCAGAGAATTCCAACTTACCTACTTTTTCCATCATCACTTTGCGAATATCGATCAGGAACTTATAATCGCTGTCAGCAACAAATCTTGCTGCAATTTCTTCTTTAATCTTAGCGCGGAATTCCTCTTCAGTCTTCACAACACCTTCGCCAAATGCCTGGTCGAACACTTCCTGTGTCAATTCACCCGGAACAAAACGAGTGATTTCTTCTACCTGGAAGCTGAAGTCAGACTTAACGTCTTTCGCGATTTCCTTGTCGATCTTCAACAAAGAACCCAGTTCAGCAGCATGTCCGTCATAAGCAACATTCGGATTGAACACCAATACATCATTTACTTTTGCGTTAGCAAAAATAGCTTTCTGATCGTCATTCTTCATGTAAGCAGGCATCAACACAGCAGCTTCTACCTGAATACCACCTTCTTTTGTATTGCCTTCTTCGTCCAACTGTGCCAGCAGACCTTTCAACATATCATTATCTTCGTAAGCATCTACCTTATCATACTTACCAGTGCGTTGAGTGTACATCTTCACCTGGTTGTCGATCATTTCTTCAGAAACTTCGATAGAATAATAATCTACTTTATCTTTAGCGCTTACTTCTGCTTTAAATTCAGGTGCCAAAGCGATATCGAACACGAATTCGAACTCTTCCATTGTATCGAAATCAATATTCTGCTGCTTTTCTTCATTAGGCAACGGCTCGCCCAACATATTCACCTTATTATCTTTAATATAATTGTAAACAGCTTCTTGCAATGCCTTATTCACAACCTCTGCAATCACCGATTTACCATACATCTTTTTAATAAGACTTGTCGGCACCATACCTTTACGGAATCCCGGAATCTGTGCCTTCTGACGGAGTGATTTCAACTCTTTGTCTACTTTCTCCTGATAATCTGCTTTCTCAAGCTTTACAGTAAGCTCTGCGCTTACTTTGTCAATGTTTTGTAATGAAACGTTCATTCTGACAATTATTTATTTGATTTATACTTTGTTCTATACTCAAAGAGGGTGCAAAATTAGTGCTAATCTTTCAAATTTCAAAAGACATTGCAGATTTATTTCAGCAACGCCACCCATCTTTCACACATCTTTTATTAATTATTTCATCAATTCCTCATATATAAACAACAATAAACCATCAGCAACGACCACGCCGCAGGTCCCCCGGCCTACTTTTTTCTCCGTCAAGCGAGCGCCCGTAACGAAGCGTTAAGAAGGGCAGACTGTTTGAGCGAAGCGAGTTTCTGCCCTTTAGCGTAGTGAAGGAAGCGAGTAGGAGAAAAAAGTCAGCCTTGAACTTTTCTTTGGTTCTTTCTTTTCTTTCAAGAGAAAAGGAAAGAACTTTTTTTCTGATAATCCGCAAATTAACCTTCCAAAAAGATGGTTAATCCAAAAATTATTCTTTTCTTTGCTGCGGATTGATGGACCATTAGTTTCTCGATTTGATTACAAGGTTTTTACTTCTGTTTCGAAAACGCATTTGTAAACTCTCTGTCGTTTTAATCTTTTTATTAGTAACCATCTATCCAGAGAGTTTTATTCATTTATTTATTTTTTTATCATTTTCATTATGAACATTTATGTTGGAAACCTTAACTACCGTGTTAAGGAAGGAGATCTGCAACAAGTGATGGAAGATTACGGAGCAGTATCATCAGTTAAAGTTGTTATGGACCGTGAAACCGGTAAATCCAAAGGATTCGCTTTCATCGAAATGGAAGACGACGCTGCAGCTGCAAAAGCTATTGCTGAATTGAACGGAGCTGAATACATGGGCCGTACAATGGTAGTTAAAGAAGCTAGACCTAGAGCTTAATTGCCGACGCTAATATAGCTAAGAAAAAAAGAAACTTCTGTCACCCCGATGACAGAAGTTTTTTTATTACCCTTCCATTCCTTGCACTTCCACGTCCTTCACTTTACGGAGCAAGTCTGAAGCAAAGATAAAGTTATTCAATCGTTCGTTGGTAGAGGTAAAGATATCATCTTTTGTCCCTTCCCACTCTTTATGTCCTTCATAAATATAAATCACTTTCTCGCCAATTCCCAATACAGAATTCATATCATGCGTATTGATAATGGTCGTCATATTATATTCCTGCGTAATATCATGAATCAGATCATCAATCACCAATGACGTTTTCGGATCAAGTCCCGAGTTCGGTTCATCGCAAAACAAATATTGCGGATTCAGGGCAATCGCACGTGCAATAGCCACACGTTTCTGCATCCCCCCACTGATTTCTCCCGGAAACTTATCTTTCGCCTCCCCCAGATTCACACGATCCAAGCAGAACATCGCCCGTTTGGTACGCTCACGCAAAGTATCATTGCTAAACATATTCAACGGAAACATCACATTGTCCAACACCGTCATCGAGTCAAACAGAGCCGCACTCTGGAAAATCATCCCCATCTCCTTGCGAAGCATCTTTTTCTCCTTCTTCCCCATCAAGACAAGGTTGCGTCCGTCATATAAGACTTCCCCCTTCTCCGGAGTAAGCAATCCTACAATACACTTCATCAATACCGTCTTACCGGAGCCACTCTGACCGATAATCAAGTTCGTCTTTCCATTTTCAAAACTAGCATTGATATCACTCAATACCGTTTTATCATCAAATGATTTATAAAGTCCTTTAATCTCAATCATCCCATCAAAAGTTTAGTTAATATCAAATCCGCAAACAGAATCAATACACTGCTGGATACTACGGCATCCGTAGAAGCCTTTCCCACAGCAATCGATCCACCATCCACCGTATATCCGAAGAAAGCAGACACACTTGCAATAATAAACGCGAAAAAGAGGGATTTGATGATACCGGCCCAAATAAACCACTCCACAAACATATATTGCAATCCATATTCCAGATCGACCGCATTCATCACCCCGGCAAACCAACAGGTACAAAAGGCACCGATAATTCCGGCAAAGATACTGAACGTCACTAAAATAGGAATCACAGTTACCATCGCCGTAATCTTAGGCAGAATCAGGTAGTTTGCCGAATTGATACCCATAATTTCGAGCGCGTCAATCTGCTGCGTCACCCGCATCGTTCCTAATTCCGAAGCGATATTCGATCCTACTTTTCCCGCAAGAATCAAACACATGATAGAGGAAGAAAATTCCAGCAACATAATTTCACGTGTCACATACCCCACTGTCCAGCGAGGCATCCACGGACTTTCGATATTCAACTTGATCTGGATGGTAATAACCGCGCCGATGAAAAACGAAATCAACAGCACGATGCCGATGGAGTTCACACCTAGTTGCTCCAACTCGTTAAGGTATTGCCGGAAGAACATACGCATACGTTCGGGACGGGAAAAAGTCCGTCCCATCAGCATGAAATATCTCCCGACGGTTCTCAATGCTTTTATCATAACTCACACTATTTGTCTGCAAATGTACATTATTTCAGCTTATTTTTACTACATTTG